>ERZ839767.13-NODE-13-length-281225-cov-7.940193_pt1:280000-281225 | contig 281225 bp, 216 predicted proteins | sample MGYA00519879_ERZ839767 | MGnify/ENA primary metagenome ERZ839767 (study PRJEB31850, sample SAMEA3708852) | human gut metagenome | biome: human gut; feature: human-associated habitat; material: faeces | place: China | collected 2014 ...
GCTGCGGCTCGGTGCGTCGTCGCACTTAACCTCGCTGGTGACGGCAACTCGTAGGTTCATTATGCAAAAGGCACGCCGTCACATCATTCAAGATGCTCCGACCGCTTGTAGGCGTACGGTTTCAGGAACTGTTTCACTCCCCTGCAAGGGGTCCTTTTCACCTTTCCCTCACGGTACTGGTTCACTATCGGTCTCTTACGAGTATTTAGCCTTGCCGGATGGGCCCGGCGGATTCACACAGGATTACTCGTGTCCCGCGCTACTCAGGAGTCCGCTACGCTTCAGGCTGCTTCGTGTAAGGGGCTGTCACCCTCTATGGCGCGGCTTTCCAGTCGCTTCCACTCACGGCCTTTCTTGCGATGGCGCGGTCCTACAACCCCGACGATGCCGAGACAACGTCGGTTTGGGCTCTTCCCCGGTCGCTCGCCACTACTGGGGGAATCATTCTTTATTTTCTTTTCCTGCGGGTACTAAGATGTTTCAGTTCCCCGCGTTCGCCTCCCGCACCGGCGGGATAATATCTCTTCAAGATATTGGGTTGTCCCATTCGGAGATCCGCGGGTCAAGGGCCATTTGCGCCTCACCGCGGCTTTTCGCAGCTTATCACGTCCTTCATCGCCTGTAAGAGCCTAGGCATCCACCGTACGCCCTTCATTACTTTCGCCTGTACTGTACCTCTCCCATCCGTCTCGCCAATGGCGAGACGCTGGAAAAGGATGTACCTTTTTGCACATGTTCGTTTACATATACCTCGTTCGCTTTTTTACGTTTTGTTTGTCCAATATGTCAATGACCGTTTTAACCCATTATAAAAGGGCTGATGGTGGAGAATAACGGATTCGAACCGTTGACCCCCTGCTTGCAAAGCAGGTGCTCTAGCCAGCTGAGCTAATCCCCCTCAAACTTGCGTAGTCCCAGGCAGACTTGAACTGCCGACCTCCACATTATCAGTGTGGCGCTCTGACCTACTGAGCTATAGGACTGGCGCGGCTCAATGCCCACGACGGACGCATCAGGTGTTTCCAGCACACCCCGGGTGGAAGAACAGCTTCCTGCATCCCTCACTGCTATATCTTTTCGAGTCTCACATCTTTTTGTAAAGAAAGACAGCCGTACAAGAGGAAACTCGCCTCTTATGAAACACCTGACAACGACTAAGGACAGGAAGACGCTCCAGAAAGGAGGTGTTCCAGCCGCACCTTCCGGTACGGCTACCTTGTTACGA
>ERZ839767.15-NODE-15-length-273234-cov-11.516855_pt1 | contig 273234 bp, 235 predicted proteins | sample MGYA00519879_ERZ839767 | MGnify/ENA primary metagenome ERZ839767 (study PRJEB31850, sample SAMEA3708852) | human gut metagenome | biome: human gut; feature: human-associated habitat; material: faeces | place: China | collected 2014 ...
TCGCCCGAAAATGCTCGAATATACAAACTTGTTCAAAAATGTTTTGGTATATTTTCAAAAACGTTTGCGGAACAAAAACATACTATACGGCAGAGCCGCAACAAAAGAACAGAGGGGTAAACAGACACGGTTTATCGAATGCATATACGCATGACTCAGGTAAGAGAAGAAACGGCGATTGCAGATAAAACACGGTCAGTTGAACAATTGCTCAATTATTTTCAAAAAAACTGTTGACAAGGAAGGGGCAGTTGTGTATAATAACAATTGAACAGATGTTCAACTGTTTGCAGGAACAAGCAGGCAGTTGATAAGGTGATAAAAAGGGGGCCGGGATTTATGGGCGACACGATTCCAAACTGTGAATTCATGCATGCGCATGAAGAAATCATTGAAAAGGTCAATGCATCGATGCCCGATGAAGAACTTTTGTACGATCTTGCGGAGTTGTATAAAGTGTTTGGGGACAGCACAAGGATAAAAATACTCTATGTGCTGTTTGAGAGCGAAATGTGCGTATGCGATATTGCGCAGCTTTTGAATCTCAGCACCTCTGCAATTTCGCATCAGCTTCGCGTGCTGAAACAATCGCAGCTTGTAAAGTTTCGGCGCGAGGGCAAAACCGTTTTCTATTCGCTTGCGGATTCTCATGTAAGCTCCATTCTTGCTCAGGGAATGGAACACGTGTGCGAATAAACGGCAGGAATAAAGACTGAATCTGTCTTGAACGAAAATAAAACAGTACCTGTTCAGTGAAACGGGCCGTGACAATAAAACAATTAAAATCAGGAGGATGAATACCATGAAAAAGACTTATAGGATTGAAGGACTTGACTGTGCAAACTGCGCCGCAAAGATCGAAGGCATGATTTCAAAGCTTGACGGTGTGAATTCATGCACCATCAATTTCATTACAGGCAAAATAATCATTGATGCCGATGATGAAAAATTTGAGACTGTTTTGAAAGAGGCTGCGCATGTTTGCCACAAAGTTGAACGCGATGCGGAAATTATCGTCAAATAACGAACTGATGACGAATTGCTGCTGAAAACGATTCGGCTGCCGCAGACCGTGCATGAACGTTAATTCTGCGGCAGTCAATACTGACAGCGCGATAAAACAAAGAAGGGTGTATTTTCTATTTCGATAATACGAGGTGCGATATGACAAAATCACAAAAACGCGAGCTGACAATGATTATTATAGGTGCGGTTTTGCTTGCTGCCGCAGTTGCCGTTACTCATATTTTTTCCGAAATTCCGAGATGGAGCAAACTTTTGATTTTTGCGGTGCCGTATATTGTTCTTGGCTTGAATGTAATCCTTGATGCTGTACACGGACTTGCGGGGAAACAATTTCTCGACGAAAAATTTCTTATGTCCGTTGCATCTGTCGGTGCACTTGCCGTGGGAGAATATGCCGAAGCGGTGCTTGTCATGCTGCTTTACAGGCTCGGTGAGCTGCTTCAGTCGATTGCTGTCGGAAAAAGCAGGCGTTCGATTGCCGACCTTATGGACATTTGTCCGGAGAGTGCGGAGCTTGAGACTGTTGACGGAATAAAGCAGGTTTCGCCGGATAAAGTTCATGTGGGCGACATCTTTGTTGTCCGTGCGGGGGAACGTGTTCCTCTGGACGGCATTGTGGTTGAGGGGAGCTCAAGCCTTAACACGGCTGCATTAACGGGAGAGTCTGCACCGCGGGATGTTGCGGCGGGCGAAAGCATAACTTCGGGATGCATAAATATTCAGGGAACTTTGCGGGTGCGTGCCGAACGCGAATACGAGGATTCAACCGTCGCCCGTATGCTGGAACTTATCGAAGGGGCGACTGCAAATAAGTCAAAAAGCGAGAACTTTATAACGAAATTCGCTCGCTGGTATACACCGAGTGTTGTCGGACTTGTTGTTTTGCTTGCAATCATTCCGCCGCTTTTCTTCAACGGCTCATGGTCGGAGTGGATCTACCGCGCGTTGACTTTCCTTGTTATTTCCTGCCCTTGTGCGCTTGTCATATCTGTTCCGCTGACGTTTTTCGGCGGAATAGGCGGAGCGGGAAAACGCGGCATTCTCGTGAAAGGTTCCAACTATATGGAGACGCTTTCGCGCTGCGGAACGGTACTTTTTGATAAAACCGGCACACTTACACACGGAAGGTTCAGCATTAAAGCCATATATGCAGAACCCGATGCAAGCGAGGAAACGCTGCTTACATACACAGCCGCTGCCGAGAGCTTTTCAACGCATCCGCTTGCTGCCTGCATAATGTCTGCGGCAGAAGAAATGAAGCTGCCGAAAGCAGCCGAAGTTGAGGAGATCGCGGGACACGGAGTTAAAGCGGTTGTTGACGGACGGACGGTTTGCGCGGGTAATTTGAAACTTATGCACAAAATCGGAGCAAAGCCCGTTGAACGTGATGCGTCCGGGACCGTTATTTATACGGCGGTTGACGGAAAGTACATGGGCTGTATCGAGATTGCCGACACACCCAAAGAAGGCGCAAAGAAGGCTGTCGAGGAACTTAACAACGACTTGGGCATAAGAACTGTGATGCTGACGGGTGACAGAAAAGCGGCTGCGAAGAATATTGCGGATACGCTTGGTATTGCTGAATTCCATGCGGAACTCCTGCCGCAGAACAAAGTTGAAATTGTTGAGCAAGAACTGGCAAAGGAGAACGGAAAACGCAGCGTTGCATTTGTCGGAGACGGAATCAATGATGCGCCGGTTATTGCAAGAGCGGACGTAGGATTGGCAATGGGCGGGCTTGGCTCCGATGCGGCGATCGAGGCGGCAGATATTGTCATTATGGACGACAGGATTGAAAAGGTTCCGCTTGCTGTTCGCATTGCAAGGCGCACGGTTCGTATCGCGTGGCAGAACATAATTTTTGCATTGGCCGTCAAACTTGCAACTTTGCTGCTCGGAGCGTTAGGTTATGCAGAAATGTGGATGGCACTGGTGGCCGATGTAGGAGTCTGCCTGATTGCAATTCTTAATGCAATGCGTGCAATGCATCCGGGAAAATGACAGCAGGCGTACTTTGCGGACAATTGAAAAAAAGAACTCAAAATAAAAGAGTATTAACAGTTTAAAAACCGAGAGAAACCGGCATGGATTACAAAAATTGCTGCCGGTTTCTTTATCTGCTGAAAACAGCTGCCTTTTTTGAGTGGGATTACCGAAAAACGCGGCCGAACAATCAGATTTTTGAATAAAAATGCTTTCTTTTTCGATGTTGCTTCCGAAACGAGCCGCAAATCGGGGCCTGCTTAAATATATCGCATTTACCGTGAAAAATTGCGTGCTCTGCACTTGAAAACACACAAAAACTGTACTATAATTGAGATTGATAGAGGCTTTTAATGCAAATAACCGATGAACGCCGGAATGGTCGGTTGTCCGGTTGCATTTGCAAATACTTAAGAGACTTGTCCTATTATTGAAAGGAGTCAATATGGATTTTAACCTTTCCAAGCAGCAAGAGCTTATTCGGCAGCTCATGCATGATTTCGCAGAAAACGAAGTAAAGCCCCTTGCAGCCGAGATCGATGACACGGAGCAGTTCCCCGTTGAAACCGTCCGCAAAATGGCAAAATACGGAATGCTCGGCATCAATATCCCCGCGCAATACGGCGGAGCGGGCGGAGACACGCTCAGCTACATCATCGCGATTGAAGAACTCGCAAAGGTTTGTGCAACAACTTCAATCATCCTCAGCGCACACACTTCGCTTGCCTGTTATCCCATCCTTGCATACGGCACCGAAGAGCAGAAGCAGAAGTATCTCGTTCCCCTTGCCAAGGGTGAAAAACTCGGTGCGTTCGGTTTGACCGAACCCAACGCAGGCACGGACTCTGCCGCACAGCAGACGGTTGCGGTGCTTGACGGTGATCATTTTGTGCTTAACGGAAGCAAATGTTTCATCACAAACGGCGGCTATGCCGACACCTTCATTGTTTTTGCAATGACGGATAAATCCCGCGGCAACAAGGGCATTTCCGCATTTATTATTGAAAAAGGCTTCAAGGGCTTCTCAATAGGCAAGGTTGAACACAAGCTCGGCATTCGCGCAAGCTCAACAACCGAACTTGTTTTCGAAGACTGCATTGTTCCCAAAGAGAATCTGCTCGGCGACCTCAACAAGGGCTTCAAAATTGCAATGACCACCCTTGACGGCGGGCGTGTAGGCGTTGCAGCACAGGCTCTCGGCATTGCTGAGGGTGCGTTCAACGAAACCATCAAGTACATGAAGGAAAGAATTCAGTTCGGAAAACCTCTTTCCGCATTCCAGGGTCTCCAGTGGATGGTTGCCGAAATGAAGTGCGAAATAGAGTCCTCCAAGCTCCTGCTTTACAGGGCTGCAATGGCAAAGGACAGCGGCAAGCCTTTCTCCATGGATGCTGCAATGGCAAAGCTCCGCTGCGCGGAAACCGCAATGGATGTTACCACAAAGTGCGTGCAGCTCCACGGCGGCTACGGCTATTCCCGCGAATATCCGATTGAACGAATGATGCGCGATGCAAAGATTACCGAGATCTACGAGGGCACCTCGCAGGTTCAGAAGATGGTTATCTCCGGCGCAATTTTCAGATAAACGGAGGATACAGAACATGAAAATAATCGTTTGCATAAAACAGGTTCCCGATACCACCGAAGTTAAGCTTGATCCCAAGACCGGCAGACTTATCCGTGACGGCGTACCCAGCATCATCAACCCCGATGACAAAAATGCTCTTGAAGAAGCTCTCCGCATCAAGGACGAGAACCCCGACACAACGGTCACCGTTGTTTCGATGGGTCCCCCTCAGGCTGATGTTGCAATGCGCGAAGCGCTTGCAATGGGTGCCGATGAGGCGATCCTCATCAGCGGCAGGGAGTTCGGCGGTTCCGATACTTGGGCAACCAGCTACATTATTGCAACCGCAATCAAAAAGATTCCCGATTACGACATCATCTTCTGCGGCAGGCAGGCAATCGACGGCGACACCGCACAGGTCGGTCCCCAGATTGCGGAACAGCTGAACATCCCGCAGATCACCTACGTTCAGAAGCTCGATATCGAAGGCGATAAGGTTATCGTTCAGCGTCAGCTTGAGGACGGCTACACCGTTGTCGAAGCAAAGATGCCCGTTCTTCTTACGGCAATCAAAGAACTTAACACGCCGCGTTATATGACTCCCAAGGGAATTTTCGAAGCATATAACAAGACCGTTCAGGTTTGGGGCTTTAACGATGTTCCCGTTGATGCCGAAAAGATCGGGCTCAAGGGTTCTCCCACCAACGTAAACAGAACCTTCAGCCCCGAAGCAAAGGGCAAGGGCATCATGCTCGAGGGTGCAGATAAGGAAACCGTTAAGACCCTTATCGCAAAGCTCGATGAAAAGCATCTGCTGTAATAGGAGGCATATTTATGGTTAAAGTTATTACTGAAAAATGTATTGGCTGCGGCGCATGCGAAGCGCAATGTCCTGCCGGCGCAATCTCAACGGCAAGCGGCGTTGCAGAAATCAGCGATAAGTGCATCGGCTGCGGTGCATGTGCAAATGCCTGCCCCTGCGAGGCTATCGAGGCGGATAAGGCAGAGGCTCCCAAAGCATCAATCGATGATTACAAGGGCGTTTGGGTATTTGCCGAACAGCGTGACGGCGTTCTCATGAACACGGTTTTTGAGCTTCTCGGCGAAGGCAGAAAGCTTGCGGACAAGCTCAACACCGAACTTTCCGCAATCCTCCTCGGCAGCAATGTTTCCGACCTTTGCGATGAACTCGGCGCATACGGTGCGGATCGCGTTATCCTCTGCGAAAGTGAGCTGCTCAAGGACTACAACACTGAGGCATACGCAAAGGTTATCGTTGATGTCATCAACGATCGCAAGCCCGCTGTTCTGCTTATCGGTGCAACAAATATCGGCCGCGATATCGGTCCGCGCCTTTCCGCAAGGCTCTACACCGGTCTTACCGCAGACTGCACCGCTCTTGATATTGACCCCGAAACCCACGGTCTGCTTCAGACTCGTCCCGCATTCGGCGGCAACGTCATGGCAACCATCATCACGCCCAATCATCGCCCGCAGATGTCAACCGTACGTCCCGGCGTTATGAAAAAGGCAGCTTACAACCCCGAACATAAGGCGATTGTGGACAAGGCGGCATTCTCCCTTGAGTCAAGCGATATTCACACCCGCGTTATTGAAACCGTAAAATCCCTTAAGCAGGAAGTTAACCTTGTTGACGCTGATATCATCGTATCCGGCGGCAGGGGTGTCGGCAGTGCGGAAGGTTTCAAACTCATTGAAGAACTTGCAAATGTTCTCGGCGGTGTTGTCGGTGCAAGCCGCTCCGCTGTTGAAGCAGGTTATATCGGTGCCGACCATCAGGTTGGACAGACCGGCAAAACCGTTCGTCCCCGTATCTATATTGCGGCGGGTATCTCCGGTGCGATTCAGCATCTTGCAGGTATGCAGAACAGTGAGTGCATTATTGCGATTAACAAGAATCCGGATGCGCCTATTTTCAGCGTTGCGGATTACGGTATCTGCGGTGACCTGCACAAGGTTATCCCCCTCATGATTGAGGAACTGAAAAACAGATAACCCTTGTTCGTATTTTCAATAAAATAATCAAAAAAGCGCAGCCGGATTTTTTCGACTGCGCTTTTCTTCGTGATTTGATTCTCTTTAATTCACTTTGCAAAAGATGCGCAGCAAGCGGGATTTATCGCTTGCTGCCGGCAGCCCGTGAACCGATATGCATGGGTTGACCGTTTGAATACAGTAAAAATACGACTTGCCCGGCAAAGCCGTGAAATCAATAAACTCGGTTTCGCCGGTACTCCCGCTGATTTCGGCTATACAGCGTTCGGTTTGTGAATTCAATGCTCCGAAAACTCCGCATTCGGCACGAATGATTCGATAGCAAAGCCGTGAATCCTGTGCGGTGAATCGTATTGCGGGATTTCCGCGCTCATCACTTCGCCATGATACATCCTGCGGAGGAGACGGCAATTGCCAGAACTTGCTTGTTTCGGAAGGTGCAGCAGAAATCGGAAAGTATTCCCGAACGATCTCACTGTCGGGGGTATACGCTGTTGCAAGGACTGCTTTATGTTCGGTTTCAAGTGCGGCTTTGTCCAATGCAAATAAACGTATTCCGTCCGGCACGGGAAACTCTTGCGCCTCTTTGCCGCTGTAGAGGTGATTAAAGAGCTCTTTCGCAATAAGACTTGCACTGTTTCCGCCCGTGGTACCTTCGGGAAGTGTTCCGAATTCCGCTGAATCTGTGCCAAGCCATACAACAGCGGTATAATCATAAGTATATGCCGCAAGCCATGCATCACGAACCTCGCCGCCTGAATCCAGGTTTGTTCCCGTTTTTGCTGCGATGGGAAGGTTGGTTTCCGAAAGAACTTTTGCTGTGCCCTCATCAACGGCGGTGCGCAGCATGCTTGTAACGATGAAAGCTGTTTCGGCGCACATTGCATGTGTTTTTTCCGACCGGTGTTCATACAGTATCGAATATTCGTCGGAACCGGTCACGGCAGGTGAAACAATTTTGGTTATGGCAAATGGCTCTGTATATCTGCCTCCGCCGGACAGCGCGCAGTATGCCCCGGAGAGCTCCAACGGGGATACCCCGTGCGTGAATCCACCGAGGGCAAGTGCAAGGCTGAGGTTTTCGCCTTCGAATGAAATCCCGAGGTGTTCGGCAAAAAGCACCGCATTCGGAATCCCGACTTCGGACAAAAGCTCAACGGCAGGAATGTTAAGTGATTTTGCAAGAGCAGTGCGCAGCGTGATTTTCCCCATGTATTTGTCGCCGGAATTGCGTGGAGAATACCCGTCAAAAGAACGCGGACTGTCATCAACTGTCGAAGCCGCAGTGCTGCCGCGAAGTTCAACCGCCGGAGCATAGCAAAGTATCGGTTTTATCAGTGAGCCGGGTTGGCGTTCGGCATCCACGGCACGGTTAAAGCAAAAACGCGTGTATTCGCCGCGTCCGCCGTTTATTGCGGCAATACTGCCGTCGCTTCGCAGCAAAACAATTGCCCCTTGCGCGTTTTTACAGGGCATAAGTTCGGAATCGTTAATCAGTGCAGTGCAGTAATTGTCCGCATCCGTGTCAAGCGTGGTATAGACTTTTGCTCCGGAACGCAGAAACTCGTCCAAACTCATGCCGAGAATCTGTGCGGAACGGGACAGCACAAAGTCAATATAGTAGCTGTATTGTTTCGGTATCGCGTTTCGGAGCTCAACCTTTTCTTCAAGTGCGGCGGAATACTCTTCATCGGAGATCCTGCCGTATTCGTGCATTTGTCCAAGCACCGTATTGCGCCTTCCGAGCGATTTTTCGGCGTTAAGGTGCGGGGCATAGGTCGAAGGCGATTTCAAAATGCCCGCAAGCTGCGCAGACTGTGCAATGCTCAGGTCTCTTGCATGAACGCCGAAATAGCCGAGAGAGGCGGCTTCAATCCCGTAAAATCCGCCCCCGAAATAGACAAAATTCATATACATTTCAAGAATTTCATCCTTTGTGAACTGCTTTTCCATGCGCATTGAAAGATATGCTTCCTCCACTTTGCGTTCAAAAGTTTTTTCGCTGCTTAAATGGCTGAGTTTTATCAATTGCTGTCCGATTGTTGAAGCGCCTTCTTTCAGCTCACCTGCTTTAATATCGGCCCATGCAGCACCGAGTATGCGGATAAAATCAATGCCCTTGTGTTCGTAAAACCGTGTATCTTCGGCAGAAATAAAGGCATATTTTACATATTCGGGAAGTGTTTCAATGCTGACGGGTATACGTTCGTCGCCGCCGCACGCAGTCGAAATAAGCGTGCCGTCCGCATCATAAATAAGCACACTCCTGTCCGAATTAAGAATCTTGTCCGCCGAAAACTCTTGCCATTCATTGATTTTGAAGAATCGGGCAAAAAATATGATAATTGCCGTGACAGCAAGTGCGGAAACAATTAACAGAATCCGCAGAACAGTCTTAAATCGTCGTTTCCTCAATGCACGCGCACAAACTTCGGAGCTCTTTTCCTCGCTGTAATCTTCTGCACATTCGGCCGTATTATTTCGACATGATTTTATCCGGTTGATTATTTTTTTCATAAAAACACCTTTTACTGCTTTCATGCTTTTGACAGCCTGCATCTTGCGCGTTTGATTCGTGGCAAAAGTCGGTCAATTCTTGGAGAAATGCGAATTGACGCATTTCGTTACAGCCTGCCTTGCGGTTAGGGTTTGGATTTTTCGACAGGGTTATTTATGTTTTTTATTGGAGAAAGGGCTAAAAAACGGGAAAAACAAAATAAAAAGATGCTCTGCCGTTTAAAAACACTCGGAATAACCGTTAATCGGAAATCGGAGCTGCCTCAGTGTGCGGAGCATCAGTGTTTTAAGATTTTATGTCAGCGTATTTATTATCAATAGACGCCGATGCAGATACGTGCAAGCGTTATTGCATCATCGAGATTAATCTCGCCGTTCGCATTCATGTCGCCGATATTGTCGCCGAACTCCGGAGCAACTCCGATGGCTGTTCGCATGATGGCAAGTGCATCGCCGAGGGTGAGCGTTCCGTCTCCGTCCGCATCGCCGCCGAAAATGACTGTGACATCATATATGCCGTCATCGGGGTAGATATTGATCCCACCGCCGTAATTTTTATCAAGGAGAACGCCATTGCTGTAATACTCCGCAGTATAACCGTTGACTTTTAAAAATGAAATGTAATCGCCGTCGCAGTTCATGCTGATAACACCGTGTCCGAGCATGTTGAAACCAAATGTTGAGGTATAGTTTTCAATATCGAGTCTTGCAGTGCGAACAGGCGTTTTGATGCGGCAGCTGCTGAGCGGGATGCCGCCGGTCGCTTCAATGACAGAGATATCGTTTCGACTGATATACGCAAGCCGATAGAGATTAGTGCAATTGTTGGCATACAACGCGGAAATATGAACCGGTGAGCTGATGTTGATGCTGTACGTGTTCGTTTCGGACAGGTCAAGTGTGCCGAATAAATCCACAACGGGCCATGTGCACGGATCGAGATGAACCGTTGAATTGAATTCGTTGATTAATCCATCGCTCCACTCAATGTTTTTCATTAAGGGTAACTGGGAATAATCCGTGGGGTCGTATTCCGTGTGTTCGCCGTACACAATGGAAAGCACACGCGTTCCGTTTGTGACGTTGTCCTCATCGGTCAGCTGAGAAAAAAACTCGCGCATTTTGTCCAGGTCGGTCGGGTCGGGTTTCTCGCTTGTTTCTGCAAAAGCAGAAAAGACGGGGAGCAGCATGGAAACGCACAGCAGAAGGGGAAGGATGGTTTTGAACAGTTTTTTCACGATATACTCCTTAAAGGTTATTGTTCATGGCTCTGATTGGCGCATGGCTCTGATTGGCGCATGGTTTAGCATACCGTTGAACTGTATACATTGTACACCAATGCAATGCGGGTGTCAATAGGTAAAACAAATTTTTGTCGAAGAATTTTAAAATCGGGAATCAATATTCGTTCTAAATCAAAAAAGCATGTGTTGCTTGGGGTGGACAAAAACGGGAAAAGTGACTATAATATAATTCGGAAGCAGGCTCAGACAGACGACATAAACTGTCGGGCCGAAAGCCGAAACAGCAAAAACAGCCGAACACTGTTCGGAGCAATAATAAAGAGGTACAAAATATGAAAAAACGTGCAGCGATAATCGTTTTGGACAGCGTCGGAATCGGAGCAATGCCCGATGCAGGCGAATTTGGGGATGCGGGTGCTCACACTCTCGGCAATATTAATGCGGCGCGGCCGCTGAACATTCCGAACCTTACGGCACTCGGAATCGGAAATATTGAAAACTCACGGCTTCCGCGCACGGATGCGCCGACGGCTGCTTTCGGACGGGCAGCGGAGGTCACAAAGGCAAAGGACACAACGAGCGGACACTGGGAGATGGCAGGACTTGCAATGAAAACACCGTTCCGCACATATCCGAACGGCTTCCCGAAAGCGTTGATGGAAGAATTTGAGCGCAAAATCGGCAGAGGAACGCTTGGAAACAAAGTTGCTTCCGGCACGGTAATAATTCAGGAGCTCGGCGACGAACATGTTGCAACGGGAAAACCGATCGTTTATACCTCGGCGGACAGCGTGTTTCAAATCGCGGCGCATGAAGACGTTATCCCGCTTGAAGAGCTTTATAAAATGTGCGAGACCGCACGGGCAATGCTGACGGGCGACAATCTTGTAGGAAGAGTCATTGCGCGTCCGTTCATCGGCAGCAACGGGAAATACACCCGAACGGAAAACAGGCGTGATTTTGCCCTTCAGCCGGTCGGAGAAACGATACTTGATGCGCTTTGCGGGAAGGGCATGGATGTTGTCGGAATCGGTAAAATCGAGGACATATTTGCGCATCGCGGAATCACAACCGTTGATCACACAAAGAATAACCATGACGGCATTGAGTCAACGCTGCGTTTTCTGAAAGAAGGCAGGGGGGACTTTATATTTACAAACCTTGTTGATTTCGACATGCTGTACGGGCACAGAAACGATGTTGAGGGTTATGCGGCCGCGCTGGAGTATTTCGACAGCAGACTTCCGGAGCTGCTCGGAGCAATGAAGGACGGAGATTTTGTTATCATAACGGCTGACCATGGCTGCGATCCGTGCTTCCCGGGAACAGATCATACCCGAGAGTACATTCCGATTCTTGCATTCGGGAAGGATATTCAGCCCGTGTCCGTCGGAACAAGAAACAGTTTTGCGGATATAGGCGCAACGGTCTATCGGTATCTGACCGATGAAAAGTTCGGCGCAGGTGAATCTTTCCTTAATTTGATTCGGAAATGATTCGAAATCGGTTTTGAGTTTGAACGGCATTGAATGCCGTTGAAGAAAAACGAAAAAAACAGAATACTGCCGCCTCTCCGATGAATATGCTGTAACGAACAAAGTCGGAGAGGTGGTTTTATGCTCATAAAAAAGGATAAATACGGAGTCGGAACGGGACAATTAAGAAAACTTCGGGTTTTGTCGGCAATTATTGTCGGCTGCTGCGTGCTGTTTATTAACACGGCGGGAGTTGCTGCAAACGGTTCGGTGCATACGGAGAGCGAAAAGAAGCCGGAGCCGATTGCGGAAGGAGAGGTCAGTGCGGCATTGCTTGCGGAAGTCGGCACCGGACGTGTGGTTTATGAATATAACTCAGAGGAAAAATTGCCGGCTGCAGGTTTGACGCGCCTTGCAGCGTTGGTTTCCGTGTGTAAGGGATTTGACGAGGGACGGTTGAAAACCGGGGATGCTGTTTCTGTCAGCGAAAAAGCGGCCGGAATCGGCGGAACAACAGCCTTTCTTAAGGCAGGTGAGCAGATGGATGCGGAAACGATGCTCTTGGCGGCGGTTATGATTAATGCGGGCGATGCAACGCACTCGCTCGCGCTTGCGGCAGCAGGTTCGGAATCGGCAGCAGTGCAGGAAATTAATGCGTGCATGGCGGGGATTGGTGTTGAAACAAATTTTTCGGAAATATGCGGTGCGGGAGAAAAACTGTCCGCATCAGAACTCGCAAAAATCGGTGCAGCGTTGACGGCAAGTGAATCATATCGCAAATTCGGAACAAAGTTCTATGAAAAAATCGAACACAACACCGGAGCGGGCGCAACGGAGCTTGCAAATCCGAACAAACTGGTGAAACAGTATTCGGGCTGCATCGGTGTCGGCACGGGTTCATCAACTGAGGCGGGATACTGCGGAGTTTTTGCTGCAAAACGCGGTAATACCGCATTTATTGCGGTTGTACTCGGAGCAAAAACAAGCGGAACGCGCTTTGACTGCGGCTCAGCATTGCTCGATTACGGTTTTGCCTCTTTCAGAAGTGTGGAGATTAATAAAAAAGGTGATTTGTTCGGCCAAGTTGCCGTAAACGGTTCAATGAGACGGAGCATCGGTGCAGCTGCCGAAAGCAATGTGATTCTGCTTGTGAGTGTCTCGGATACGGCATACAGCCTGAATGCGGAACTTGCGGAATGCCTTGAAGCTCCGATTACGACGGGTGATAAAGTCGGACGGTTGATTGTTACGGATTCAAAAGGCGTTGTTCTTGCCGACGTTGCACTGATTGCCGACGGAAATGCGGAAAAAGCGGTTTTTGCGGACTATCTGAAACTGATCTCGACAGAGTGGATAAAGAAAGTTTGATTAATTAATCCCGTAAACCAAACATCAATTGTTCGATGGTTGCGGAAAAGAGGTAACTGTGATATAATATTCAAATCAAAAGAGAGGAATGCTCTGCGAACAGGCGAAACGTGCTTGCGTTGGAACTTGTTCGGCGGCGCAAATCACACATGCTGGAAAACATTACAAGCTTTTTGCGAAATGCATTGTATGTCGTGCCTGCAATTCTGATTTCGTTGACTTTTCATGAATTCGGTCATGCATATGCGGCATACAAAATGGGAGACCCCACGGCACGAAATCTGGGAAGAATGACGCTCAATCCGCTTGCGCACATTGACCCGATAGGCTTCATTCTGCTGGTTCTGTTTGGGTTCGGCTGGGCAAAACCGGTTCCCGTAAATCCGCGTAATTACAACAACTTCAAGAAAGGAGAAATTGTTGTTTCCCTTGCGGGTGTAACGATGAACCTTATTCTTGCCGTTGTCGGAGCGATGATTCTTTACACGATGCTCGCTGTGAACGGATACAAAATGATGACGGATAGCGTGCTGAGCACGATAGCAATAATACTTTATTATTTTGTCGGACTCAATTGCGGGCTTATTGTGTTTAACCTTATTCCGATTCCGCCGCTTGACGGTTCGCACGTTATCATTACACTCTTCGGAAAGAATATTCCGCCGAATATTCTCCTTAACATGCAGCGCTACGGTTACATTATTCTTGTTGTTGCAGTGTTCGTTTGCGACAGGCTTGATTTCTCTCCCGTGGGTATTGTTTCCGGTTGGCTGCAGGATGGAATTTATGGGTTGATGAAGCTTATATTCATTCATTGAGCTTTTGTCACAGAGTCGGGATGATTTTTCAGAGCACTGATATGGAGTACAGGGTACATCTGAAGCAATTTGACGGGCCGCTTGATCTGCTTATCCATCTTATTGAAAAAGCGGAAGTCGATATAAAGGACATTTTTGTTTCTGAAATCACTTCCGAGTTCCTGAGTTATATGACGGAGCTTGATGAGCTTGACATGGAGCAGGCGAGTGAGTTCCTGACTGTTGCCGCAACGCTTGTTTACGCAAAGTCGCGGTCGCTTTTCCCGCCCGTGCTGAAAGAAACTGACGGCGACGAAACCGAGGAGGATCCCGGAGAGGCTCTCATAAGGCAGCTTCGCGAATACAAGGCTTTTAAAGAAGCGGCAAAAACAATGCGCGAGCTTGCGCATGAGGCATACGGAATGCGAACCAAACCGCCCGAGGAATTCCCTTTGCCGCCAAAAGAAATAATCCTTCGCGACACGACGGTTGAGCGACTGTTTGCCGCCATGCTTTCGGTGCTTGGACGCTGCGGGGAGGAGAAGCAAAGAGAGCATGTTCACACCGTTCAAAAGGACGAGTTCACGGTTCGCGGCTGTACCCGCAGGATTCGCGGCGTATTGCGGAGCGAAAACGGAAAAACAACATTCGGACGATTGACTGACGGTGCCGGTCGCAGTGAGATAATCGTCACGTTCATGTCGCTGCTGGAAATGATTTCAAACGGTGAAATCCGACTCGAACAGACGGACTATTGCGGAGAGATAACGATATTCGGCGTTAAACTGCTTTCCGATGACAATACCGTGAATTATATTGATGAGCAGGATTGAACTGCGGCGGATAAAGAGAATGCGTTTGAAATCATTATGGGGAATTAAAGGATTGGTTTGTGAACACGGAAACTGTTAAAATTTCGAACTGCAGCGAAAATGAGGAAACATGCGATGCGGGAAAAATCGGTGTTTTTTTCGGCATAGTTGAAGCATTGCTGTATGTTTCCGGAGAACCGGTGAGCATCACCGAACTGCAGCGTGTTTTTGATATCAGTGCGCCTGAGATACGGAAAAGCATTTCGCAAATGGCAGAAGAAATGAAAAAAGCCGGACGAGGGATGATTCCGTATATGACGGAGGACACGGTTCAATTTGTTACAAATTCCGAATACAATGAATGGGTCGTGAAGCTGCTTTCTCCGCCGGAGGAGCGGACCATGAGTGATTCGCTGCTTGAGACTTTGAGCGTTATTGCGTATCGTCAACCCGTAACGCGGGCGGATATTGAAAGTGTGCGCGGGGTGCGCTGCGAGTATTCGGTGACGCAGCTGCTGAAGCAGGGGCTGATAGTTGAGCTCGGCAGGAAGGACTGCATCGGCCGCCCTATGCAGTTCGGAACAACTGATGCTTTTTTAAGAAAATTCGGCCTTTCATCGCTTCGGGATCTGCCTCCGCTGCCGATTCGGGAAGACGATGAAATCTCACAGACCGGCGACAGGGAGCTGCCTGCGAACACGTCAAGCCAAGCGGATTCCGCCGATAACGGCGAGGAATGAGACGGCTCAACCTGCGAATTATAAGTTTTTTTCATCAATACACGGGATTTGTTGCGATATTCGACGGCTGTGCATGCAATTCCGCTTGCAACTTTGCTCCGTTTGTTGTAAAATGTGCCTGTTAATATGTTATTATTCCCAAATTTTATTGGAGGTGTAAACCATGACTGCTGTTATTAAGAACGAACTTGGTACGATTACCATGAACGAAGAGCTTATCGCAAGCATTGCAGGCTTTGCCGCAGGCGAAAACTACGGGATTGTTGCAATGAACAGCAAGACGGCGGGCGATGCATTGCTTCAGCTCGTTGGCGGAGAAAATGTTAAACGCGGCGTTAAGGTTTCGATTCTTGAGGATCAGAGCATCGACATTGACCTTTATGTTACGCTTATGTACGGCGTTTCGCTTCCCGCGGTTGCTGCCAACACTATCAGCAACGTTAAGTACCGCGTGGAAGAGCTGACCGGACTGAAAGTCAAACATGTTAATATCTACGTCGAGGCAGTTCGGGTATAAAGCTTTTCGGCTTTTCACCTTGGAGGTTATAAAAATTGATTAAACGTACAATAGAGGGATCGCTTTTCCGTGAAATGCTCCTGACGGGTGCGGCTTGTCTTGAAAAGAACAAGCAGGCGATCGATGCAATGAATGTTTTTCCCGTTCCGGACGGAGACACCGGAACGAACATGTCGATGACTATGCAGCGTGCCGTTGCAGAAATCAGACAGGTTAAATCCGATTCCGTTGAAGAACTGGCTTCGGCGCTTTCAATGGGAGCTCTGCGCGGCGCAAGGGGCAACTCGGGTGTTATTCTTTCTCAGATATTCAGAGGATTTTCACGCGCGCTGAAAGGCAAGAAAAACGAACTTGACGCAAGACTGCTTGCAGATGCGCTCACCATGGGAACAGAAGCGGCGTACAAAGCTGTTATGAAACCCAAGGAGGGTACAATGCTGACGGTATCGCGGCTTATGAGCGATGCGGTCAACAAAGCGGCAGCAAAAGGCGCGGATGCATATCAGATTATCGATGTCATGCTGCAAAGCGGCGAAGCTGCGCTGAAAAAAACTCCGGATATGCTTCCCGTGCTTAAAGAAGCCGGTGTGGTCGACTCCGGCGGTATGGGCCTGCTGACAATATATCGTGGATTCAAAATGGCTTTGGACGGTGAGGAACTGAGCGAGAACCTCGGTGACCTGCCGAGCCTTGAACCAAAAGATGAGGTGCAGGATGCCCCGATAAGCGACATAAACGACATCGAATTCGGCTATTGCACTGAGTTCTTTATAATACACATTGAGTCAGGTGCGAACGCAAAGCAAATTGAGGATTTTCGTGAGAAGCTTATGAAAATCGGTGATTCCGTTGTTGTTGTGAATGATGAGGATATTATCAAAGTTCATGTTCATTCCAATGCTCCCGGAAAAGTACTTCAGCTGGCACTTGACTTGGGTGAAATTGATCGCGTGAAAATTGAAAACATGCGGGAACAGAACCGAGAGCTGACGGCAAAGCTTAAGGCAAGTGAGAAAGAACTCGGCATAGTTGCAGTAAGCGTCGGCGACGGGATTGACGAAGTCTTCAAGAGTCTTGGAACAGACAATCTGATTTCCGGCGGACAAACAATGAATCCCAGCATTGACACGATCGCGCAGGCAATCAAAAAGGTCAATGCACGCAATGTTTTTGTTTTGCCGAACAACCCAAATATTCTTCTTGCCGCGCAGCAGGCGGCCGAAATCAGCGACAAGAATGTTATTGTCATTCCGACACGAACGATCGTTCAAGGTGTTTCGGCTGTAATTGCATTTGATCCGGAAGCTGATACGGAAACCAACCGTCAAAACATGACGGAGGCAATCGCAGGTGTCGTGTCAGGTTCGGTAACGTTTGCGGTGCGTGACACGACTTATAACGGCAACGTTATCTCCGCAAATGACATAATCGGAATAATTGACGGAAGCATTGTTTGCGTTGATAAAACTATTCCGGCCGTAACCGAAAAGCTCATTGAGATAATGCTTGAAAAACACGGCGGTGAAGGTGTTGTAACCTTGTACTGCGGCGAAGGAACATCCGAGGATGAAGCGAGTGAGCTTGCGGATAGAATTTCCGAAAAACACGCGGATTCAGAGTTTATCGTTCAGCACGGTGGCCAGCCGCTTTATTACTACTATATTTCAGTGGAGTAAAAACATCGAATGCACAGCGATGAGTTGTCCGAAAGGGCAATAACTTCATTAAAAGGAATAGGTCCTGCGCGAGCGGAGCAATTCGCTCGCATGGGGCTTTTTTCGTTGCGGGATTTGCTTGGATTTATGCCGCGCGGCTATCTGGATTTTTCACGTGAAAGATGCATCTCTGATATTGAGGACGGTGAAGCGGCAGCCGTTCATGTTGAATTCATCGGTCCGGCAAGAACAATACGCGCAAAAAACGGAACGGTTGTAACAAATGTTTCAATCGGCGATTCGTCGGGAAATATGACAGCGGTATGGTTCAATCAGAGCTTTATGCAGCGAAACATACCGCGCGAACCCGGAGGATACATACTCGGTTTTATGGACAAAAAGCATGGCGCAAGATTTGTGCGCGCAGTGTTTTCGGAGACGCTGCCCGGCGTGCTTCCTGTGTATCCTCTTGTTCGCGGGTTGACACAAAGTGTTGTCAGAAATGCTGTCCGTGCAGCACTTGATGCCTGTGGCACCGGCATGATGCATGAGACCCTGCCGCGCAGTGTTCTGTCGGAATTCAATCTCATTTCGCTTAAGCATGCAATACATTCCGTGCATTTTCCGCATGATGCGGAAGAGCTTCGACAGGCGCGGCGCAGGCTTGCTTTTGAAGATGCGTTGATGCTTACGATTGTGCTGCAAATGCTTCGACAGGAGCGCGGCAGAGAACGTGGCATTGCATTTGAAACAGGCGGCGTTCGCAATGAGTTCATTGAAATGCTTCCGTTTGAATTGACTCCCGCACAGTGCAGTGTAATGGATGAATTGGAACACGATATGTCCGCTCCCCGCGCAATGAACCGTCTGATTCAGGGGGACGTCGGTTCGGGAAAGACGGTGCTTGCATTGTACGCAATGTATATTGCGATGAAAAACGGCCGTCAATCCGTTTTGATGGTGCCGACAGAAATCCTTGCCGAACAGCATTATGTTCAGCTTCAGCGATACTTCGGAAATAAATGCGCACTGTTGACCGGAAAAACAACTCAGAAAGAACGCATTCGCATTCTGAACGGCATTAAAAACGGTGAGATTATTGCGGTAACAGGCACACATGCCTTGATTCAGAGCAATGTGGAGTTTAATAACGTCGGCCTTGTTGTGACGGACGAGCAACATAGGTTTGGCGTGCATCAACGCGCATTGCTGAATAAAAAAGCTGAATCTCCGGATGTTCTTATTATGAGTGCAACCCCGATTCCGCGAACGCTTTCGCTGATACTGTACGGTGACCTTGAAATTTCAGTAGTAAACGGAATGCCGTTGGGACGAAAGCCGATTTTGACACGACTTGTGCCGCTGCAAAAGCGCATTTCGATGTATCGCTATATTGAAAACTGTGTGAAAGAGTCGGGCATTCAGGCGTATGTTGTGTGCCCGCTTGTCGATGAGCAGGATGAACAAAATGAATCGGAATTGGCTTTTTGCAGGGTTCCGTCCGCAAAGGGTGTTTTTCGGGAACTGTCGCAAAACCTAAGCATTCCGGTCGGTCTGCTGCATGGCAAGATGAACGGAAAACTAAAAACTTCCGTGATGGAGTCCTTTCGCACCGGGGAAATTAAACTGCTTGTTTCAACAACGGTTATTGAAGTCGGTGTGGATGTTCCGAATGCATGCATAATGGTCATAGAGAGTGCGGATCGTTTCGGACTTGCGCAGCTTCACCAGCTTCGCGGCCGTGTCGGGCGCGGCGAAAGGGAAAGCTTCTGCTTTCTTTTGCCTTCTGCGGAGTCAAAAAGTGCAAATGCCCGTCTCAAGCTGATGGTGCAGACCAATGACGGCTTTGAGATTGCGGAAAAGGATCTTGAAACGCGTGGTCCCGGCGAGCTTATGGGGATGCGGCAGCATGGTGTCAGTGAGTTCGCGGCAGCGGCATTGGCGGCGGATCTTTCAACTTTGACTGCTGCAAGAGATTGTGCACAGCGGCTTTTGACGAATCCAAGCATGGATGATTGCGGTATTGTTAACCGTGCAATGAACAGATTCCGTGCTGTTCGTGACCAAATCAGCATTAATTAACAAACGAATAATATATTTAAACATTTACACATACTTTACAAGGCCTGTCTTTTCAGCTTTACATTCGAGCTTTATCATTATAAGCGTCGGAAAGAGATACGACAACGAAAAAGATAAAACTCAAAAGGAGATAACGAACATGAAAAACACAACATTCAAAAGGCTTTTGGTAAAGCTTCTTGCAGCAGTCACGGCAATCAGCTGCTTTGCGGCAGTCGGCTGCAGCGGCAAGGGCAAAACGAGCGGCACCGTTGCAACGGACGGCTCAACCTCCATGGCAAAGGTTATCGGTGCATTGGGCGAGGCTTTTATGCAGGCGAATGACGACATAAAGTTTACATACAATCCCACCGGTTCCGGCTCCGGCATAACCGCCGTTTCGGAAGGAAGGTGTGATATCGGTCTGTCGAGCCGTGCGCTGAAAACGGAAGAAACGGACAAAGGCCTTGTCGGAACGGTACTGGCCTATGACGGTATCGCGATTATCGTGCACCCCGACAATAACCTTGCGGATATCGACATTGAAACCCTTGCAAAAGTTTACAAGGGCGAAATCACAAATTGGAGCGAACTCGGCGGTGCGGACGGTGAAATTGTCCTTATCGGAAGGGAACCCAACAGCGGAACAAGGGACGGTTTTGAGTCCATTACAGACACAAAGGACGCATGCAAATACAGGCAGGAACTGACCAGCACCGGTGACGTTATCGCGGCTGTCGCTTCAAACCCCAATGCAATCGGCTATGCCTCCTTGTCCGCCCTTAAAGACACCGTGAAAGCTCTAACCGTTGACGGCATTGCACCCACAGAAGCAACGGTTAAGGACGGCAGCTACAAAGTTCAGCGCCCGTTCGTGCTTGTAACCAAAAAGGATGCAAAACTTTCAGATGCCGCGCAGAAGTTCTTTGACTTCATCACTTCCGAAGACGCTGTAACCATCATCAACAATGCAGGCGCAGTTGCCGCAAAATAAAACTGACAGCGGCCGGAACCGCAGGCGGCAGTTTCTCGGATTCGGGGGCTGCCGTCTGCGGCAATAAGTGAATTCCGATTCACAGAAAAAAACGATGATTGATGCAAATGAAAACAGAAGTGAAGGAGAACTGAATATGAAGAACTTAAATGATAACAGTTCCGCAAAAAGAAAAAGAACATTTGAAAACTTTGTTCACGGCATCTTTTTGATACTCGGGCTTGTGACGGTTGCATGTGTGCTTCTGATATCGATTTATCTCATTGTTTCCGGTATCCCGGCCATTCGACAAATCGGGCTTGTCAATTTCCTGTTCGGCAAAAAATGGGAACCCACCGCAGCGACTCCTGCCTTTGGCATACTGCCGTTTATCTTAACGAGCATATACGGCACGGCAGGTGCAATCATACTCGGCGTGCCGATCGGCTTTCTTGCCTCTGTTTATCTTGCAAAAGCTGCAAAACCCAAACTCCGCGCCGTTGCGGAGTCCGCTGTCAGTCTGCTTGCAGGCATTCCGTCGGTTGTGTACGGCCTTGTGGGTATGTTGGTGCTTGTTCCGGGCATTCGCAATGCGTTCAACCTTGCAGACGGTTCCGGCCTCTTGGCCGCAATAATCGTACTTGCGATTATGATTCTGCCCTCAATCATAAAAGTGTCCATGACTGCTCTTGAAGCCGTTCCGAAGGAGTATGAGGATGCCTCTCTTGCTCTCGGTGCAACGGCGGAGGAAACATGGTTCCGCGTTTCCGTTCCGGCAGCAAAAAGCGGTATCGCTGCTGCGGTTGTGCTCGGCATCGGGCGTGCGATAGGCGAAGCAATGGCTGTTATGATGGTTGCGGGCAATGTCGCAAACATGCCCTCCCTTTTTCAAAGCGTCCGCTTCCTTACGACCGGCATTGCAAGCGGAATGTCCTATGCACCTGAGGGCTTGCAGCGGCAGGCACTGTTTTCAATTGCGCTTGTGCTGTTCCTTTTCATAATGATGATAAATGCGGCGTTGAACTTCTTCCTTAAGCGCGGAAAAGCCGAATCCTGAAACCGAAACAAAGGCACAACACCCCGACGGGTTTCATCCGTCGGGGTGCTGCACTGTGTGGTAAAAATATGATTGTATAAAACCGCACCTGTCGGAGAAACAGTCTCCTTCAAGGGGCGTTTATACCGAGAGATAAGCCGAGTATCCGTTGAGCCGTTAATGGGTTTATGCCTGTGTCCTTTTCCGAAACAACGTTAACTCAGCGATTGCAGGAGGGTGCGCTCAGGCTGCATTTTTCATTTGCTGAAAGCGGCCACGGTATATTTGTTCAAGTTACTTGCATACAATGTATGCTGTGGTCAGGGTGACTTTTTGTGCAGCCGAGAGCAGGCTCTTTTTTGCATAGCATTCAACCTGAACCCTGTAGTAGTCTCCCGCAACCAGGTTGGTGATTACTTTGTAATAGCCAAAATAATCAGAGTTGTTAATGTACTCGTCGTGTACACTGCTCAGTTCAGCCCAGCTGCTGCCATTCCAATATTGAAATGTCAATTTTGTGAAGCCGAGTTTTTTGACATTGTCGGCGGTTTCAAGGTTGACAGTAACGCGGGCAGCATTTGGACCGTGACTGCTGAAAGTTATGTCGTGCCGTGTGAACAGATCGGCGGCCTGCGGATCAACGCCTTCGTCAAAAAAGAACAGATCGGTTTCGTGTGGGGTTGCGGATGCAACTCCGGTCGGAATCGACCGGGTTTCGGGGGCTGTTTCATTTGCCGCCAAAGCATTGCCTGCAAAGATATTGCAAAGCAACAGAATCGCTGCAAGAAACAGGGGGATGAGTTTTTTCATTGTTATTAGTCCTTTCATTCTGTTAACAACGATTGTACGATTTGCTCCATCGTTTCGATTGAAACATCTCCGTTCAGAGTGTAGGAATCAAAGCCGATGTTGAAGCAGACAACATTCTGAGTTTCACTTTCTGCAAAGGTGCAGTCAATTCCGTAAATCGACTTAGTATACGGTTCACTGAATTCACCGGAAAGCCTTACTGCGCGTGTGACGGAATCCGGCTCCGGTTCGGTAAAGAAGATATGCTGCGATACAGTCACTTTGCCTTCCGCTCCGGAGAATCGAATGCTTACCGATGCAGAAATATCATCGATATAGCCCTTTGCCCATTCAAATGCGAATCCGCTCGGTGTATCGGGGCAGACAAGCCTGTCACCGAACTTTGCGATGAACTCGCTGCGATCCGAACAGTTGATGCTTTGAACGTTCAGCGCGGCGTATTCCTCAACGGAAAGAATGCGTGTATCGGGGATAATGCCGCTCCAAGCACCGCCGGGAGGATCTTCACAGGGATCCTCAGCCGCAGTGTAGCAGATATCGAGATAATCCATGCTGTGCTCCGTTACGGCGCGCCACGGGGTGAACCCCGCCGCATTTGCACTGCCGTCAAAAGCGTGTGGCAGAATCAAAAGCATTATTGCGGCGGTAAGGGCAGCTTTTTGCAAAAAAAAGCGAGAAACAGAGAGTGTGTGCCTCTTCGGGGTGAGTTTTGGTTTAAATTCTTTTGCGCCCTCCTTACAGAGTATTGAAGGAGAGGAATTTCTTGCAAAGAATTGAAATGAATCGAAAGCAAAGGCACTCTCGGGCAGATTCGCTTCTCCCTTTATGTAATCGAGCGTTTCAAGGCATTCGGCTATCAATGCCGCGTCACGTTCCGCTTGGGGCAGAGCAAGCTGTTCATCGAGCGTTTCTTTTGTTTCACTGAGCAGAACAATAAAGTCCTGTTTTGTTTGTTTGATGCGCTGCATAACATCAATCCTCTCATTTTCATGTTTCAAAACTTGGAGATATTTTCCCCCTCATTATGTATAGGGCAAAAATCCCCGTTCTGTTCACTGAAAAAATAAATATATTTTAACCAAGCAATTTAGAGACAATAAGACGCACCTTCATTTCGACACGGCGTGCCCTTTGACGGAGCGCTTCGGGGGAAATGCCGTACTCGGCAGCGACCTGTTCGCGATCTCGTTTGAGAACGAACACATCGTTGAATGTTTTTGCATCTTTTTCGCTCAATTCAGAGGCTATGATGCCGAGCATTGTTTCAAAGGGGAAGTCGCTGTATTCACAATAATCATCGGCTGTATCCGGCACGGAGGGCAGCTTGGATTCGTCCAATGTTTCCAACGAAACAAACATCTCGCTGTTTCGCTTGGCGATTCTGCTGTTTTGCTTTACACGATGGGTGAGCGTTGTTTGCAGCCACTTAATCGGTGCCTCATGCGCTGCAACGGCACTTTTGTTTTCGAGCAGCACTATTATGGTTTCGGTAACGATATCTTCCGCATCGAACTTGTTTGGAAAAAATCTTTTCACACGTTTAATCATCATGGAATAATAATTTCTAAGAAGAAATTCCATAAGCTCGTCGACAAAGTCGCTGCCGTGCTCATCGCTCATTGAACCAACCCTCCCTTCTGTCGTAAAATGACAATGATGAGATATACATAAACAGTATAATGGAAATAAATTCCAAAGTCAACCCAATCCTCTGACAACTTTGCCGAGCGAGAGAATAAAATGATGATTTTACACGAATTTTACAATTGCGTCCTTTTTAACTTTACACGGAAAGGCTATCATAATAACTGAAGAAAAAAATGAAACACGGAAAGAGCTTTACAATGAAAGGAGCTGCGGCGATGAAGAAAGAATCTAAAGATAACGAATTTGGTTTCAGTTCCGCCGAAAATCAAAACAATGAGAGTTTTCCTCGGGAAAAGTCCGGGATGTCCGCGAAGCGAAGAGCGTGGATTTATTCGGTTCGTGCATTGATGACGGCTGCAACAGGAATCACTCTTGCGCTTGCGCTGTTTCTTGTTGTCTATGTTCTTGCAAAGGGGTTGCCCAATCTGTCGTTTGAACTGTTGACAACGGCACCGAGTTATCTGTCGGGCAGAGTCGGAATTCTGCCGGATATTCTGAACTCGCTGTATATTGTTTTTGCAACATTGATAATTGTTCTGCCGCTTGGAGTCGGAAGTGCGGTATATCTTACGGAGTATGCGCGAAATAAAAAGATTGTTTCGGCAATTGAATATGCGGCGGAGGCACTTTCCGGTATTCCGTCAATCATTTACGGGCTTGTCGGGATGCTGTTTTTCTGCCAATTTATGGGACTTCAAACCTCGTTGTTTGCAGGTGCGTTGACCCTTGCGATAATGAATCTGCCGACGATTATGCGAACAACGCAGGAGAGCCTGAAGACCGTTCCAAACAGTTATCGCGAGGGCGCATTTGCACTCGGAGCGGGCAAATGGCGAGTGATTCGCACGGTTGTTCTTCCGGGGTGTGTGGACGGCATAGTCACAGGCTGCATTTTATCGGTGGGCAGGATACTGGGAGAATCAGCCGCATTGCTGTACACTGCCGGGTTTGCGCATGTTCTGAACGGCTTTTTTGAGGCAATGTCCGGCTCGGGCGCAACCCTGACGGTTGCACTGTACTTTTATGCAAAAGAGGAGGGGGCATTTGATGTCGCATTTGCCATTGCTTCCATTCTGATGATACTGACGCTTGCAATAAACCTTGCGGCAACGCTTGCAGGCAAACACTTTGAAAAGAGGAGAAATGCATGATGAACATAATCACAACGAATGACCTTTGCCTGTGGTACGGAAAAACTCAGGCACTGAGAGATATTAACATTTCTGTTCCGGAAGGTAGCATCACTGCGCTTATCGGCCCTTCCGGGTGCGGTAAATCAACCTTTTTAAAAACGCTCAACAGGATGAACGATCTTGTGCCGGATGCTCGAATCGCGGGCAGCGTTAAATACCGCGGAAAAGATATTTTTGCTCCCGGCACGGATGTGAACGAACTGCGCAGACAAATCGGAATGGTGTTCCAAAAACCGAATCCGTTTCCGATGAGCATATACGACAACATTGCATACGGCCCGCGGACGCACGGGATTCGCTCAAAAGCAAAGCTTGATGAAATTGTAGAGACGTCTCTTAAAAATGCTGCAATTTGGGATGAAGTGAAGGACAGACTCAAAAAATCCGCACTCGGTCTTTCCGGCGGACAGCAGCAGCGCCTTTGCATTGCCCGTGCGCTTGCGGTCGATCCGGACGTGCTTTTAATGGATGAGCCGACAAGCGCGCTTGACCCGATTTCAACAACACGTATAGAAGAGCTTGCAATGGAGCTTAAAAGCAAGTATACTATTATTATAGTTACTCACAACATGCAGCAGGCTCTTCGAATTTCAAACAAAACGGCCTTCTTCCTTTTGGGAGAGTTAGTCGAATGCGACGATACGGAAAAGATTTTTTCCAAGCCGCAGGATAAACGTACCGAAGATTATATTACCGGGAGGTTCGGATGATGAGAAGCAGTTTTGACAGCCAACTGAGGCAGCTCAATAATGAGCTTATTGAAATGGGAGCATTGTGTGAGGAAGCGATCACTCTTTCCGCAAAGGCACTTGCCGAGGGCAGCGCAAAAATCGCAGGCGGGGTTGCACCGATCGATAACGAAATTGATAAAATGGAGCGCGATATAGAGACACTCTGTCTCAAATTGCTGCTGCGTCAACAGCCTGTTGCAGGGGATCTTCGTCAGATTTCCGCAGCGCTCAAGATGATAACCGATATGGAACGCATCGGTGATCAGGCCGAGGATATAGCGGAAATAATCGCCTTTTTGAACGGCAGAAGCGGAGCGGAGTGCGGAGATATCGACAAAATGGCAAAGGCGGCAACAAAAATGGTCACAAACAGCATTGAAGCATTTGTGAAACGCGATGTCGAACTTGCAAAAGAAGTTATTGCTCAGGATGATATTGTTGACGATTATTTTAATCGTGTCAAGCAGGATTTGATTGAACGCATTTCTTCCGATCCGAGTGACGGCGAGTTTGCACTTGATCTGCTGATGATCGCAAAGTATTTTGAGCGTATCGGCGACCATGCCACAAACATAGCAGAATGGGTCATGTTCTCCGTGACAGGGGTGCATGTTCAAAACGAATGATTGACTTTGGCGGTGCTGCATGAATTTGAAAGCCACGCAGCGGAATCTCTCGCCGGTTGATTAATAATTGAGGGGTGTTCCGCGCCGAAACAAAAGGCAAGCCGGAGATTTGAAAGGAAGAATGACCATGATTTATTGTGTTGAAGATGATGCAAGCATTCGCGATCTTGAGGTTTACACGCTGTGTTCAACCGGGTTTGCGGCGCAGGGGTTTCGTGACGGCAAGGAGCTTTTTGAGGCAATCCACAAGCAAAAACCGGAACTGATTGTTCTTGACATTATGCTGCCGGGGGATGACGGAGTTCAAATTTTGCACAGGCTGAAGAATTCATCGGAACTGAGCGAAATTCCGGTAATTATGGCGACTGCAAAAAGCATGGAATATGACAAGATAAGAACCCTGGATATGGGTGCGGACGACTACCTCGTTAAGCCTTTCGGAATGCTGGAAATGGTTTCACGCATCAAGGCCGTGCTTCGTCGCTGCAAAACTCCGGGCAGTCATGTACTTTGCGCTGCCGGCATCACGCTTAATGAGGATGAACATACGGTTGCTGCGGACGGGGAGCGGATTGCGCTGACCTATAAAGAGTATGAACTGCTGAGGCTTTTTATGAGCAAACCGGGCATTGCGTTTTCCCGCGAACAGCTTTTCAGCGAGATTTGGGGAATGGATTATTGCGGAGAAACCCGCACGCTGGACATGCACATTCGGACGCTTCGCCAAAAACTCGGTGCATACGGTAAACTGATTGAAACGGTTCGTAATGTGGGCTACAGAATGTCGAACGCAGAGAATGCGAAATGAACCTGAGCAATTACGCATAAAATCAGTGGGAGGACTAAATTATGTCAAATAAAATTTTTCGTTCAATAATCACAACGGCAGCACTTGTTCTGTTGGCAAGCTTTGTTATCATAATAGGCGTGCTGTACGGATATTTCACGCAGGTAATTGAAAAACAACTGCGTGAAGAACTTGATATTGCCGCAGCGGCAGTTGAAGAACAGGGCGGAGAATATATAAAAAGGCTCCACACCGGAGCCGTAACCGTTGCGGACGGCAGCATAAGGCCGGATGGCGGCAACATTCGACTCACGCTGATATCAAGCACGGGGGAAGTTATTTATGACACCAAGTCTGATGCACAGACCATGGAGAATCATATTGATCGCCGGGAAATACGTGATGCAATGAACGGCGGGTACGGTATGAGCCGTCGATATTCTTCGACGCTTACGCAAAAAACTATTTATTGCGCGAAAATGCTCAAAGACGGTTCATTCCTGCGTATTTCAACGGAAAGCGCCTCCGTTCCTGCGCTTGTACTCGGCATGATACAACCGATGATTTTTGTTGCGGTGATTGCGGTTATTCTGTCCGCCGTGCTGGCACACAGAATGGCGAAACGTATTGTTACTCCGCTGAATGAGCTTAATCTTGATACTCCGCTTGAGAACAACGAAACGTATCCCGAAATATCGCCCTTGCTGACACGGATTGATGTTCAACATAAAAAAATCGAGCGTCAGATTCGGGAACTTCAGCGAAAGAATGATGAGTTGCAGCAGATTACCGAAAGCATGAACGAGGCACTTGTAATGCTGGATGTTAACGGCTGTGTGCTTGGAATCAATTCTGCTGCGAGACAGCTTTTTGAGGTCGATAATTCTTGTATCGGCAGCGATTTTTTGACCGTTGACCGCAATCCGGAGTTCAACAGGCGGATAATGAATGCATTTGCAGGCAGCAATGAAACGTTTAACCTTCAGAAACACGGACGCGAATACAAGGTCGACATAAGCAGAGTCGAGTCCGGCGAAAATCTTGCGGGAATTCTCCTGCTTGCGTTTGATGTTACCGAGCAGGCAGAAACGGAAAAAATGCGCCGCGAGTTCACGGCGAATGTTTCTCATGAGCTGAAGACGCCGCTTCAATCCATAATGGGCAGCGCGGAGCTTATTGAGAACGGACTTGTCAAACCGGAGGATATGCCGCATTTCATTAAGAACATACGCACCGAGTCTGCACGGCTTGTTGCGCTGATAGAAGACATAATCAGATTATCACGCCTTGATGAAGGTGTGGAAATCCCGAAGACAGAGGTTGACCTTTTGAACGTGGCAACGGAAACGGCGGAGCTTCTCCGCGGCAATGCTGAGGCAAAGAATGTTTCCGTAAAGGTACACGGCAAAAGCGCGGTCGTTTTCGGAGTTGACAGGCTTATATATGAAATTGCCTATAATCTCTGTGAAAATGCCGTGAAGTATAATATTCCGGGAGGTGCTGTAGATATCGGCGTTGATGCAAGAAAAGGCAAGGCTCTGCTTACGGTTCGCGACACCGGCATAGGGATTCCCAAGGAGCAGCAGTCACGGGTGTTTGAACGTTTTTATCGGGTTGATAAAAGCCGCTCGAAAGATTCCGGTGGGACGGGACTCGGCCTGTCCATTGTGAAACATGCGGCAGCCTATCATAATGCGGAGTTGACTCTTGAAAGTGTTCCCGGAAAAGGGACTTGCGTAACTGTCGCTTTTCCGCTGTACGACGGCAGTGAAAACGCGGAATAAGAGCATGTCCGTCGCGAACGTTCAATCGCAATCCGACAGTCATCCATGTATCTGCATACAAAATGGGAAGAAATTCCCCTCAGCCCAATGCAGGGCCGAGGGGGATTTTGCATAACGGACAAAAACAGCAAAACCGGCATGAGCTTTTCGTTCGTGCCGGTTTTGCCTGTACCTGTGTATAAAAAGAAAAGAACAGACGCTTTCTGAACAGAATCAGTATTAAAGGGGAGTGTCCTCGGTCAAATCTTCAACAACAAGAACTTCACGTTGTGTGGGCCTTGAAGCGGATGAAGCAGCCGGCTTTGCGGATGCCGGGGCAGGGGAGACGGTTTTATCCGCACCGGAGGGGACGGTTCCGTCGCGTCTTGCTTCAAAGAACTTTTTGGCAACCTGAGGGAAGAGTGCGTAGCTCAGAACGTCTTCTTCGGATTGTGCAAGGTCGCCAAGCTCTTTGCGGTATGTGTCAAGCTCGGGCTTTAACAAATCTGCCGGTCGGCATGTGATGACTTTATCATTGCCGATGGCCTTTTTACGAACAGCTTCGTTGACTTTGCCGGGCAGCCTTCCGTATTCTCCGCGCAGAACCGCTTTGGATTCCTTTGTAAACATTTTATAACGTTCACCTGCGAGAACATTCAGAACGGCCTGCGAGCCGACGATCTGGCTTGTCGGAGTGACGAGCGGCGGATAGCCGAAATCTTTGCGTACACGAGGAACTTCCGCAAGGACATCATAATATTTATCCTCGGCGTTTGCCTGTTTGAGCTGAGAAATAAGGTTGGAAAGCATTCCGCCGGGAACCTGATAAATCAGAGTGTTTGTGTCAACCGAAAGCACCTTCGGATCAAGGAAGCCGTCACGCTTAAGTCTATCGGCAACGGTGCGGAAGTGTTTTGCGACTTCACTGAGTTTTTCAAGATCAAGCCCTGTATCATACTCCGTTCCTTTGAGCGTTGCGACCAAGCTCTCGGTTGCAGGTTGGCTTGTGCCGTTGCCGAGGGGCGAGAGAGCTGTGTCAACAATGTCAACACCTGCAAATGCAGCCATGAGAAGCGTCATATCGCCCGTGCCCGTTGTGTTGTGGGTGTGGAGGTGAATCGGAACGTTAATTTCAGCCTTGAGCCTTTTAACAAGATTGTATGCGGGCATCGGCAGAAGCAAGTTTGCCATATCCTTGATACAAATCGAGTCGGCACCCATTTGAACGAGCTCTTTCGCAAGTTTAACGAAATAATCTTCGTTATGGACGGGACTGATTGTGTAGCTCAGTGCAGGTTCACAGTGTCCGCCGTATTTTTTTGTGAATTTAATTGCGGATTCCAAATTACGAATGTCGTTGAGTGCATCGAAAATTCGAATAACATCAATTCCGTTTTCAATTGCCTTACGGCAGAATTGTTCAACAACGTCATCCGCATAGTGCTTATATCCCAAAATGTTCTGTCCGCGGAACAGCATTTGAAGGCGTGTATGCGGGAGTGCTTTTTTGAGCTTTCGGAGACGTTCCCACGGATCTTCATTCAAAAAACGGAGGCAGGAATCAAAAGTTGCACCGCCCCAGCATTCAAGTGACCAGTATCCCATGCTGTCCAGAATCTCGCATGCGGGAAGCATCTCTTCCGTGCGCATTCTCGTTGCGGCTTGGGATTGATGCGCATCGCGCAGTATAGTATCTGTAATGAATAACTTTGACATTTTCTTTAACCTCATTAAATCATGCGCCCCGATTCCATTCGGTGCAGAGCCTTAAGCCGAACCGCACGGCGGGGCGCGAAAAATCAATAATATCAGCCGAACAGGGAAAGAAATACGCCGGCAGCAATTGCAGAGCCGATTACACCCGCAACGTTAGGACCCATTGCGTGCATAAGCAGGAAATTGCCGGGATTCTCTTTTTGCCCTACAACCTGCGAAACTCGTGCCGCCATCGGGACTGCGGAAACACCTGCCGAACCGATAAGCGGATTGATTTTCCCGCCGGAGAGGAAGTTCATGAGCTTTGCAAGCAGAATGCCGCCGATTGTGCCGAATATGAATGCGCAGATGCCCATTGCAAGGATGCCGAGAGTTTCAAACGACAGGAAAGCAGCGGCCGTTGCTGTCGCTCCGACACTTGTGCCGAGAAAAATCGTGACAATGTTGCAAAGTTCGTTCTGTGCAGTCTTGGAAAGTCTTTCCGTGACGCCGCATTCGCGCAGAAGGTTGCCGAGCATCAGCATACCGACGAGGGAAGCTGCGGACGGAACAAGGAGCGCAACCGCGATGGTGACAACGATCGGGAACACAATGCGTTCGGTTTTGCTGACCGGGCGAAGCTGTTCCATTACGATGGAGCGTTCCTTGCGGGTTGTCAGCAGTTTCATGAACGGAGGCTGAATAACGGGAACGAGCGCCATGTAAGAATAAGCCGCAATGGCAATCGGCCCGAGCTTATCCGGCGCAAGACGGGATGTTACAAAAATTGCAGTAGGACCGTCCGCACCGCCGATGATGCCGATGGAGGCCGCAAGGTTATCATCAAAACCGAAAATCAGCCTTGCGCCGAGGTAAGCGACAAATATGCCGAGCTGAGCTGCCGCACCGAGGAGCAGACTCTTGGGATTTGCGATCAACGGACCGAAATCTGTCATTGCACCGACGCCGAGGAAGATGAGCGACGGGTAAATGCCGAGCTTGACTCCGAGATAGAGGTAGTCGATTAACCCGCCTTTTTGTGTGAGCATTTGCCAGTTGACATGTCCGCCGGAAAATATTTCGGCATTATACAGTCCTGCACCGGGAAGGTTTGTTAAGAGCATTCCAAATGCAATGGGAAGCAGCAGCAAAGGCTCGAATTTTTTAACGATTGCAAGATAGAGCAGGAAACAGGCAACAACGATCATAACAGCGTATTTCCAGGCACCCGGTTGGGTGAAGAAAGCAGCAAAACCCGTTTCAAGCGCAAAATCGGTAAAAACCTTTATGATGGATTGCATGATTCACACCGCCTTTTCGAATGTGACGGCTTAATGTCAAACGTATGCGATGAGAACATCGCCGGAGTTTACGGATGTGCCGCTCTGCACGGAAACAGAAACAACTTTGCCGTCGCAGGGAGCCATGATTTCGTTTTCCATTTTCATAGCTTCGAGGATAAGCAGAACCTGTCCGCTGCGGAAACTGTCGCCGGGTTTGACGTTAACGGCAAGAATGCTGCCCGGCATGGGCGCGGTGATGGTTTTTTCGCTGCCGTTCAGCTGTGCGGCTTTAGGCGCAGCTTTTTTGGGAGCGGATGCTGTCTCGCCCGCAGCAGCGGAATCGATTTCCTCAACTTCAACTTCATAGCTCGTTCCGTTTACATTAACAATGAATTTATGCATAGTGTTCAATGCCCCTTTCGAATATCTGCAAGTATATAATGCATCAAAGTGATGCAGCCGGTTTTGTTCGCTCCGAACATGATGCTTCGGAGAAAGCGGTGCGGCTCAACCGATTTTTTTGATGGATTTGATACGAAGCCCTGCGGCATCCGTGCCGATGGTTTCAGCAATTGCTGCGGAGATAACTGCGATAAGTTCGCGGCGCGATTCTCCGGTAAGCTTCTGTGCATTGCCGTCGGCTGCAACTTTTTCGGCTTCAATACGGGATGAGGAGACAGAGCCTGAAGTTTCGGCACGCCGTCCTGTTACAAATCCGCATATTACGCCCATAAGCTTAACAATGGCAATGAGAACAACCAGCCCGACGAATACAACAGCAAGTCCGACCAGCGGAACTATCAAGGTGTTCATGCAAAATACCGGTCCTTTCCAAATATTAGGGGGATTGCGAAGGATGCGTTAATCGAATAAATAATATATCGCAGAACGAACATTCTTTCATCCTCCCCCATTTATCGTTATTATTCATCGAATCCTTTTTTCCTGCAAACAAAAAACATATATTATCAATTCTGCAAAAACATGATACTAAGCAAAGAATTTTCATTAAGCGATGAGGAGTGATTGAATTGAACTGAAAAACATGCCTGAGAACGCTGATTTCGGAGCACTCTGAATGATTTGAATTCGGCAAAAAGACCTGAAATCACATTTTTGCCAAAATGATGCGGAAACAGAATCCTCTTAAGAAAAGGCGAACGCAGGCATATACTTTGTGTTGAAAAAAGAGAACGAGAGTTTTACGGACTGCATACAGCGCAGCAAACGGACAGCTCCCGCTGCGGCATCGGCCGCAACTGTTCTCAACCGCAAGCATACTGCAATTGGTTTACTTTAAAAGCATTTCAAGCTCTTCCTGTGTTATGTAACGCCACTGCCCGGGCTTGAGTCCGTTGAGAGTTAAAGCACCTATGCCAACGCGCTGCAGGCGCAGAGTATCATGGCCGAGAGCTGCAAGCATTCGGCGAACCTGTCGGTTCCGCCCTTCGTGAATCATCAACAACAGCTCCGTTTTTTCATCATGCGAACGCAGTATGCGCACGCGCGCAGGTGCGGTGAGTCCGTCGTCAAGCTGAATTCCGCGTTCGAGGGCGCGACATTCACTGCGGCTGAGTTCACCTGTGCAGAGCACGCGGTAGGTTTTGTTCGCGCCGTATCGCGGGTGCATAAGCCGATTGGCTGTTTCGCCGTCGTTAGTAACAAGAATCAGCCCTTCGGAGTCATAATCCAGTCGACCGATCGTGTACAGTCTGTACGGCAATTCGCTGAAAAAGTCGGTAACTTTAACCCTGTCTTCGCTGTCCGCATTGGAACATATGACATTTTTAGGCTTATTAAACGCAATAACAATGCGCTCATCGGCAGGATGAACGGGCTTGTCATCAAGCATTACCGAATCTTCCGGTTCAACGCTGCTGCCTAAAACAGCGACATGTCCGTTAACCTTTACACGTCCGGCAGAAATAATTTCTTCGCATTTGCGGCGTGAAGCAATGCCTGCATCGGCAAGGTATTTTTGAAGTCTCATTCAACGGTTTTCCTTTCGAAACCTGCAAAAAACCTTTCCGACAATCCCAAATTGATAACAAAGAGCAGTGTCAGCCGTGGGGCAGTGCAAGCTCCGGAATCAACAGCATCAGCGGCGGAATAAATGCAGGATGTAGTTAAAGTAGAACAGGAAGCTTCTTTCGGCTATGCTTTCCGAAGCAACGAGGGATGTTTGCCCTATGCACAGATCGTCACAAAATAATTCGGCCGTGCCGAGTTCACATGATTCATGTACTGGTGCGCAAACATCCGAATCAAGGCGTACATGCACCGAAGCCGAAAGTTCGGTTCCCTTCTTTACAGGTATGATTATATCCTCTTTTGCCGCTAATGCCAATATACTTTTTTCACCGTTGAGTACGGTGCAGCGAGCCAACACGGTTCCCTTTTCAATGATTTTGCACATGGAATAGTTCTCAAAGCCGAAATCGAGCATTTCGGGCGCAACGTCGAACATTGGCCTGCAGTTCAATACGGCTCCAACAAGCAGCATACCGTCGCGTTCCGCAGCGAACAGCAAACAGCGTCCCGCCGCAGATGTATAACCGGTCTTGATGCCGACAGCATTGCCATAATCCCAGAGCAGCGCATTTTTGTTTTTCATGGTTCGAACCCTGTCTCCGGTTTCTGCGGTGTAATACTGCGTCGAAACGATTTGACGGAAAGTTTCATTCTTCAACGCTTCGGCACCTATGAGAGCAAGCTCATATGCTGTCGTGTAATGCTCTGCATCATGCAGTCCGTTCGGAGTTACAAAATGTGTATTCGTGAGCCCGAGTTTCGCTGCTCTGTCATTCATAATGCGGACAAAGCTTTCCACTGTTCCGCCGACATGCACGGCGAGTGCAACTGCGGCATCGTTGCCGGAGAGCAGCATCAGCCCGTACAGTAAATCTCTCACGGAAAGTCTTTCGCCGCAGCTGAGATACATGCTTGAACCTTCCGTTCCGGCGGCATCGGCAGTTACTTCAACCGTCTCATCGAGACAGCAGTTTTCAATGACAACAAGCGCGGTCATGGTTTTTGTGGTGCTTGCCATAGGCAGGCGTGAATTGCTGTTGCCGGACAACAGAAGTTTGCCGCTGTTTGCTTCGATCAGCGCAGCTGCGGCTGCTGTTTTCATGCAGTCTATGAAATCAGCTTTATTGCTGTCGGCATCATCAAAATCCGCAGCTTGAGATATGCATGAACTTCCGCTGTTGTCAGCTGCTGCCTGCGCAATTGCGGATACGGATGACGGAAGAGCACTGCAGGCAATCAGCGCAATGCTGAGCAGAAGAAACGGGATCGTGCGCCGTTTCATACCGAAGCCTCGGTTCCGCCGGTACAGCCGCAGCCGGAACTGTTTCCGCTTGAACCTGTATTTGAAACTCCGTTGCCCGTATTCTCGGTGCTGTTCCCGTCGGTACAGCCGCAGCCGCAATTCGAATTTGTTTTTTGATTCTGCTTCTTTTCGCTGTCGGCGCATGCACACTTTTTATTGATGCAATCAATTCCCGTGTTGATAAGCTTTTCAACGCACTTCAAAACCTGAGGTATCATGTCCACAAGCCTGTCTGTCGAGCTCTTTCTGTCGGCAGGCATAACACGAACATTTCCCTGTTCCTCGGTGATAAATGCCAGCGGCGTGATGCACATACCGACGGCGCTTGTTCCTGCAAACGGGAAACGGGAATCACGGTTTGCTTCATCAGCTGCCTTTTTTGCGCTGCACATATGACCGTATTCTCCTCCGCCGACAAGGAAAGCAAGACTGAGCTTGGAAACGGGCAGTATCATTGTGTTGCCTGCGGTTACAATCGGATTGCCTACGACGGTGTTAACGTCCACCATTCGCTTGATTTGCTCCATTGAGGTCTGCATAATGTTTTCGATGGGATGCATTCTGTAAGCTCCTTTGTTTTTTATTCTGCTTTATCCTTTCGGATAAATACATTCAAAAATAGTTTAATCAGGTTGACCCGCACTATTCCTGCCATATTAAGGTTAAAAGTGCTTCGGTTCGGTGCAGGAAAAATATTAATAACGCAGTTTTCGGATCGCTTGACTTTAATCAGAACGTTTAGTATAAATCGAAAAAGAGCGTCCATAAAAACAGAAACGATTCCGCAGATTAAAACGCTCAGGAATGCGTCGTCGCGTCTTCCGATTTCACCCGCAACTTCAATTTTTTTTACCGACAGCGAACGCGGCAATGCTTTAACGATTTTTCTGAAAAAGCTGCCTCTCCTTTTTTTGCGCGGACGAACGGGTTTCAGCTGTTTGTTGTTAACCTGAAAAACAGTGATGCCGTTAAACGGCTCATATTCAAGACAATAACGAAGCTTAATTCGGATAATTCCGAAGAGAAGAATCACTTTGATTTTTATTTCACAGAAATATCCGCGCAGCAGCACCTTTGCATCAAGTCGAATTCCGTAAAACAACATAAGCAGTATAACGAAAAAAACGGAGGCTCCGAGCCGGGGCAAAGGCATGCGAACAGCAAAAAAACACTTAATCGATTGTAATGCGAAATTGAATCGTTCCATGCTGTCTTCCCTCTTTTCCTGTTTATGATCGTCGAACGCAAAACATGTCCGCACGGATTCACCGGCATATTTTGCCCGAAATGCCGTTGATTATGTGAGCATTCGGACAGGCTATCGGTCTTTCGACAAAAAAAGCTATACAAAATGAGCCGGATACGGTATAATTTAGCGGTGAATAAAACGACCGCGTACACACGCTCGGCTGTGAGCTTGAGAATTGATTTGCTTTTGCGCGCGGAAGTAAACTTTCAAAAAGAAGTACAGAAAGAAATATACAAATGAAACAGGTTCTCGGCTGCATCAGACGTGCAGATGAACGATACAATATGATACAGGACGGCGACAAAATTTGCGTCGGTGTGAGCGGAGGCAAGGACAGCCTTCTGCTGATGTACGGACTTAAGCTTTATCAGCTTTTTTCAAAGAAGAAGTATGATTTATGCGCTGTTATGCTTGACCTTGGCATTGTTGAACAGGATGCAAGCGGAATCGAAATGTTCGCAAAGGAACACGATATTGATTTTGAAGTGCGCAAAACGGATATCGGAGATGTTGTTTTCAACATACGCAAAGAAAAGAATCCATGCGCTATGTGTGCGAAAATGCGGCGCGGGGCATTGAACGACATTGCACTTGAAAAGGGCTGCAACCTTGTTGCACTCGGACATAACCGTGAAGATGTTCTTGAGACTTTTTTGCTGAGTTTGTTTTTTGAAGCCAGATTGAACACGTTTGCACCCGTCACATACCTTGGCAGAACGGGTATCACGGTAATCCGTCCGCTCGTTTTCTTCCCGGAAAAGGATGCTGTTTCCGCTTCGCGCAGGCTCCGGCTGCCGGTTTTGCGTGCAAACTGCCCTGCTGCGGGCCATACAAAGCGTGAAGACATGCGCCTGCTGCTTCAAGACTTCAGGAAAATCGTTCCCGATGTCGAAACGAAGTTTATGAAAGCAATCGTGGACACGCATAAATACGGCATGTGGGACAGAATGAAGCTCCCTCCGCGGCAAACGGGAGGAATAAGGCTCGGAGAGGTTGACCCGCTCGCACTTCCTGCCATAAAATCCTGCATGAAATGTGACGGAACATCGAGTGACAAGTTGCAGCCGGATGAAACGGCGATTGAATTCACAGAACAGTAACGTTGGTATTTGAGCTTAAAAATCAGAAAGGAATTCCCGCGGAACGGGATACGGAATGAAGGATGGACAACAGTATTCACAACGATGAGCAGATTGTGCAGCGACAGGTGATCAAAAAGTATAGCGGCGCACGGCCGTGGCAGGTTGCGGTTTTGATGCTGATGAGTGCGGCGGTTGCGGCTATGGTGCTTTTTGTGGCTCTGCTCGGCGGAAAAGGTCGATATCGGCTGATAGACGGCGGAGCAAAATATGACTCATCCCTTATCAGCACGCTCCTGAGCGATATAGACAAGTATTATTATTTTCGTGATGATGCGCCGGACACCGAAAAACTGCTTGAAGATGCGGCACATAATATCGTTAACTCGATTGGTGATCCTTATGCAGCGTATTATACGAATGAGGAATACGAGGCGTTTGAAAACTCAATCAACGGCAGCTACAAGGGCATCGGTGTACTGCTTGGTGTGACGGACGGAAACGGTGCAGAGATAGTTCGTGTTTATGAAGGGAATCCCGCAGCGAAAGCAGGCATACGGGAAGGCGACACCGTCATTGCTGTCGACGGAAAATCAACTTTGGGGCTTCCTCATGAAGAGGTCAGTGATTTAATCAGCGGTTTGGACGGCACGACCGTTGCACTCACGATTAAACGCGGAGAAGAGACCCTCGAAATTGACGTTGAACGCGGCGACGTATATATTAAACGTGTTTATACTGAAATCCTGGAAAACAGCATTGGTTATATCCGAATTGAATCGTTTACAGGCAATGCCGCCGAAGAGTTCAACGAAGGCCTTGACGGTTTGCTTGGGCAGGGTATTGAGTCACTGATCATCGATTTGCGAAACAATCCCGGGGGTTCGCTGGATGTTGTTGTTGCAATTTGCGACCGCATTTTGCCGGAATGCACAATTACAACCCTTGAAGGAAAGCTTGTTGATCCTCCGCAAAGCTTCGAATCAACGGCAGAACAGTCATTGGAGATCCCCTACGCTGTTTTGATTAATGAAAACTCCGCATCATCAAGCGAGATTTTTGCTTCCGCCGTTCAGGACAACAAATGCGCGGCACTGATAGGCAAAAACACGTACGGCAAGGGTATTGTGCAGTCAAGCTGGGCATTGCGGAACGGTCAGGGATACATAAAGCTCACAACCGACGTTTATCGCACACCGAACGGCAAGCTTATTCACGAAATCGGAGTTGCACCGGATATTGAGGTTGAACAAGATGCCGAGCTTGTCAACTATGATATATTTTTCATTATGCGTGATTTCGCGAATCGGGACCTGCAGCTGAAGGCAGCGATCGATTATCTCAATAATAAATAAGAAAACGACACCGAACGGCAAAAGACGTAATTTACATTTTCTTCCGTTTGTGGTATACTTTCGAGATAAATCGAAAGGAGGGCTCTTTCGCGGCGGGAGCTCATGCTTCGGCAAGAAAAAACTATCAATAAATATGGCAGAATTCATTCACGGCAATCAATCAATTCACTACGAACTTGCTGGGGTGCGGGAGTTCAGGCTCCGGACACCGGTTTTGTTGCTGCACGGCAATGGTGAAGATATGCATATCTTCGATAACATGATCGCACCGCTCCTCGGTGCAAAGGGCTTTGTGCTTATAGACAGCAGGATGCAGGGGGAGTCATTCTCGCTTGACGGCGGGGGGGAAATATCGTATTCAGCAATGGCGGATGATGCCGCTGCGCTGATGGACGAACTCGGAATCAACGAATATGATATCGTCGGTTATTCCGACGGTGGTATTATTGCGCTGCTTATGGCAATGAAAAGTTTCAAAGTTCGAAGATTCTTCACGATCGGCGCGAATACAGATCCATCCGGGTTAACCGCAAAGGCGGTTCGGGAAATTAAAACAGCATTGCGGCGGGCGAATCACAAGGGCGATGAGCGTACTGCGGCGTTGCTTTCAATGATGCTGAATGAACCGCATATAACCTCGCACCAGCTTGCAGGCATTATTGCCGAGGCAACGATTATACTCGGCAAAAAAGATACGGTTATTGACAGAAAGCATTCCGAACGAATTGCAGATGCTATTCCGCACGGCACTCATGTTTTGATTGAAGGCGCGGGGCACGATGTTCCCGTAACACATCCCGGAGTATTATCCGACCTTGTGCGCACGCTGCTGTAGCAGCCGAACTGCCGATTTGTGAGGGAGTAAGTTTTTTTAAAAATTTCCAAAAAATTTCCAAAAACAGGCAACCAAAAAGCGCGTTCGTGCGTTATATAGGTAGAAGAGGAACGGCAAGGGGTTCCGATTCATGAGTTTCCTTCCTGTTTTGTTTTGTTGGTGCAAAAGACCGTGCGCAACGGTCTTTTGTATTTTTATAACTCTGAATCCATAAATGCAAACGCAAATTGATATATCTTGACAAAAAAGAAAAAACGGGGTATCCTTTATAAAAATCATACCGGAAAGGTGAATTGAATATGATACGAAAACTTACAGCGAAAGATAAAAATATATTTATGGAATTGACGGGTGAGTTTTACTCTTCGGCAGCAGTTATGCACCCGATACCGGAAAAAAACCGCAGCGCGATGTTTGATGAGCTGATGCGGTCGAATGTTTATGCGGAGTGTTTCATGCTCGAATGCGAGGATGGCACACCGGCAGGTTATGTTTTGACGGCAAAAACTTTTTCACAGGAAGCAGGCGGGCTTGTTGTCTGGCTTGAAGAAGGATACATTCGCGAACCGTATCGTTCAATGGGTTTGATGTCTGAGTTTTTCCTCTACATTGAGCAGCATTGTCCTGCCGTAAGGTACAGGCTTGAAGTTGAACCGGATAACCCGCGCGCAATTGCACTGTACGAACGCAGAGGCTTTCGCTTCATTCCGTACCTTCAGATGATAAAGGGCGAATAACGGCAAAACGAATTAAAAACTAAGGAAAAATTAAAGGATATTTACCCGCTGCGGATAAATATCCTTTTTTGTTTCCGTCTGAACGGAAATTGAAACTAAAAATTACTCTTCGGCGAAATAGTGAGCAACCAGTTCGTTAAGTGAATCTTGGTCGCGAACGCCCATTGTTTCGCGGCAGGAATGCATTGCAAGCATGGGAACGCCGACATCGGCCGTGCTCATGCCGAGTTGACTTGCCGCAAAGGAGCCGAGCGTTCCGCCGCCGCGCAGGTCGGGGCGGTTCATAAACCGCTGATAGGGAATACTGTATTTTGCGCAAATGCCTTCAATCATGCCTATGCCGACGGCTTCGGTTGCATAACGCTGTTCGTAATTCATTTTCAGCGCAGTGCCTTTGTTCATTACGGCATTGCAGGAAGCATCGGAAAGCTCCGCATGGTTGGGGTGCTTTGCGTGTGCAACATCACAGGAAAGCATGAATCCGGATGCGAGAGAATCGATGTATTCGCTGCGGGAGGCACCGAGAGCACAGGCGATTTTTTCAAGCATCAAGCCGAGAGTTGCACTGTCAGCTCCCTGCTTTGTTCCGGAGCCGACTTCTTCATTGTCGAAAAGCACCGCAGCCGTAACGCCGTGGGCACGGTTGCAGTTAACAATTCCGTAAAGCACCGCAAATGCGGATGTGATGTTGTCAAGCCTGGGCGAAGTGAGAAAATCCTCGTCAAAGCCGCAGAGCACGGGCTTTTCGGCGTTGTAAATGCAGAGATCGTAGCTCAGAATCTGCTCCGGAGCGACTCCCGCCAATTCTGCCAGCTTAGATACAAAATATCCGTCCTTGTTGAAATCCTGCTCAACAGACTTGCAAATCGGGAGCATGTCCTTATTGGGATTCAATTCAACACCCTTGTTAACACTGCGGTTCATATGAATCGCAAGGTTGGGAATTGTGAGGATAGGTTTTTCAAAATCCACAAGGCGGCGTTCGGGAGCAAGCACATTGTCACTCTTAAGTGTGATCATGCCGGCAGCGGAGAGCGGTCTGTCAAGCCATGTGTTGTGAATCATGCCGCCGTAGGGCTCGATGCTGAGCTTTGCGCAGCCTCCGGAGACTTGTTCGGGATTGGGCTTTATATAATAGCAGGGCCAGTCAACATGACACGCTGCAAGACGAAAGTCTTCGCCGGGCACATATTCGCAGCCGACATGAAATGCAATAAGCATGGTGCCGAAGCATTTTACATAGTAGTTTCCGCCCTTTTCAAGTTTCCAGGGTTTATTTTGTTCCAACGCCGTAAACCCGGATTCGTCCATGAGTCGAATTGCCTCCGCAGTCGTATGATAGGGTGAAACGGATTTTTCAAGAAACGAAATGAGATCCGCTGTGTTATTCTTAATCATTTTTTCTCCTTTCTGCAAAAAAAGCTTTGCGAAAATTCAACAACGGCGGTCGAAAGCCCGCCTGCAGTGCAATTATCGCAATTTCGTATTCGTTATAATTATAGTGCCGATATGTGCTGCTGTCAAACAATTTTATCCATCATGTTTTTTTCAAAAAAATACCGGTTATAGCTTCGCCGAAAACGGACAAATTAAGACTGCACGCCGCACGAAGCGACAGAATTCGGCAGCTAAGGAAACTCGAATTCAAGGAAGCTTTTGCGTGAAAAGACCATAGATTCGAGTCTTATCCCGCAAAAGAACGGATTATGACGAGTATTCCTAAAGTCCGGAACATACGGTGTACTGTGATTACACAAAACAGGCTCGGTGCTGATGCCGACGCAGCTGATGATTTCCGAAGATGAATGCTTCGGATACGGCGAAGAATGTGAAATCAAAACCGGAGTTTCGTGCACGTGATTATATAACGTCCGCTTTAAAACGCAACTGAGGAGAAAGGCTTTTGAAGCGGACGGCAATGAACGGAGGTGAAAACTTATGGCAAGGAGCAATCGTGTTGCAGTTCCCGAGGCGAAGCAGTCGCTGAAGAACTTTAAAACCGAGGTCGCTAACTCGATGAATATAACCCTTAATGATGGTTATAACGGCGATATTTCCGCCCGCGATGCAGGCAGGATCGGCGGCCAGATGGTTAAGCGCATGATCGAGTATGCCGAGCGTAATATGAACGGCGGCAGCAATATGATGAAGTAAGTCGGAATGACTTGCGGCACTGCCTGTCGGCGGATATAATGCTGAGGGCGTGAAGCCTGTGAAGCATAGCCGGCACTCTGCACGGTGCGGATATGATGCACATGCATCAATTAATTCATAAGTGTTGCTTTGAAATAACAAAGCAATAACAAAAGAACTCATCCCTTGGATGCAAAACGTGTCTGAGAGATGGGTTCTTAGGTTTCCGGATTTTAATTACGCGAGCTTTTTCAGATTTCACTCGGCACTGTGCATTTGCAGAGCTGCCTGTTTTTCGGCAACTTTGCTCATAAACTTATCATTATTTATAACGAAACGTTCATGAACGCCTTCTCCGATGGGGCCGAAATCATCATGCGCAATGACGTTGAAAATGAGCTTGCGCCCATCGATTTGTGTGAGTTCGCATTCACATGTAATGGTTGATCCGACAGGGGAAGCGCTGGTATGCTTAATGTTCACAAGAGTGCCGACGGTACTCATTCCGGCATCAAGAAACGGCCGGACCGTTTCCGAACAGGTGTATTCCATAAACGCAATCAGCGAGGGCGTTGCGTAAACGGGAAGCAATCCGCTCAACATACGTTCAGCAGTGTTTTCGGTTGTGACAACAACAGTTTTTTTGCCTTTAAGTCCTACTTGCAGCATGATTAAAAATTCCTTTCAATATGAGTTTTGATATACTAAACCATAAAACGGAAAGGAACTGCAGCAGTTCCTTTCCGACATGACGGCACCGGACGGTGCACAGAGTTTTGATTTTAACCCTTACTCCTGAACTTCCTGAACGGAGGCGGGGGATTCGGCGGGGGATTCGGCGGCGGATTCGGATTCAATCTGAGCCGGCTTCTTTTCGGGAAGAGGTTTATTCTCGAAAAGCGCCGCGAATTCCTCGCCGGTTATCTGCTCTTTCTCTCTTAAAACGGCTGCAACGCGCTCAACACCGTCTCGATGTTCATCCAGAATCTTGAGTGCACGGTCATTCTGCTCATCCATGATCCGACGAATTTCGCTGTCAATCTTGGCCGCAACATCTTCGGAGAAGTTGCGTGCGTGTCCGAAACTCTTACCGATGAAGACTTCCTGCTCGCCTGCCAGATAAACAGGTCCGATAACATCGCTCATGCCGTATTCCGTGACGATTTGACGTGCGATTTCCGTTGCCCGCATGAGGTCGTTTTGCGCACCTGTGCTGACATCGCTGAGGAAGAGCGCCTCCGCGGCACGGCCGCCGAGATAAACGGCGATCATGTCAAGCAGCTTGTGCCTTGTAACGTTTTCATATGTGTCGGATGGCAGCATTCTGGTGTAGCCTGCAGCACGGCCGCGCGGTATGATAGAAACCTCATGCACGGGCTCGCCGTCCGGTGTGCAGTGTGCAACGACTGCATGACCGACTTCGTGATAAGTGACAACGCGCATATTCTCATCGGAAACAACGCGGCTCTTTTTTTCGGGTCCGTAAAGAACGCGTTTGATAGCCTCGTCAACATCGGCGGAAGAAATCGCTTTTTTGTTTTTTCTTACGGCAAGGATGGCGGCTTCATTCAGCATATTTTCAAGATCCGCACCGGTGCAGCCGGGAGTCAACTTTGCGATTTTTCCAAAGTCGACGTCAGGTTCAAAGGTCTTGTGCTTAGCGTGAACCGCAAGGATCTCCTGTCTGCCTTTAACGTCAGGATAGTTGACCGTGATACGCCTGTCAAATCTGCCGGGACGGAGCAACGCAGGATCAAGAACATCGGGACGGTTGGTCGCCGCAATAACGATGATTCCCTGGCTGTTGGAAAAACCATCCATTTCAACAAGAAGCTGGTTTAAGGTCTGCTCACGTTCATCATGGCCGCCGCCGAGTCCCGCGCCTCTCTGCCTGCCGACAGCATCGATTTCGTCAATGAAAATAATAGCGGGGGCGCAGCGCTTTGCGGTGTGGAAAAGATCACGCACACGGCTTGCACCGACGCCGACGTAAAGTTCGACGAATTCGGAACTGCTGATGGAGAAGAAGGGGACTTTGGCTTCACCGGCAACCGCTTTTGCAAGCAGTGTTTTGCCTGTGCCCGGAGGGCCGACAAGAAGCACACCTTTGGGAATTCTTGCACCCATTTCGGTGAAAGCTTTCGGATTGCGCAGAAAATCGACAATCTCGCGCAGCTCCTGTTTTTCTTCATCGGCTCCGGCAACATCTTCAAACGTGACATTGTTTCCGAGTTCATCCGCCGTCTTTGCGCGGCTCTTGCCGAAATTCATGCCCTGCTTGTTGTTTGCACGATTCATAAAGAAAATAAATGCCAAGAGCACTCCGCCGATGATAAGATAGGGAAGAAGCACAAGTATCCAGCTGACCTGAGGGGTAGGGTTAAGCTGACAATAGAAACCGTAGTCAAGCACGGTGATATTGTCTGCAATCAAACCGGAATTAGGGTACTTGCCCGCAATCAGGCTGGCCATTTCCTTCTGGAAGGCTTCGGCAGACTGAACCGTCACGCTGAAATCATAGGTTTTACCCTTTTTGAACTTTTCAAGTTTTTTGCTGAAATCTTCGCTGGTTTCAGATTCCCCGTTCGGCACATACAGGCCGTAAAGAGTTTCCTCCGTGACCTGAACGGCAGCGATTTTTGAGTTCTCAAATCCATTGGCAAAATCATCGTAGCTGTCAGGCAAGCCTTCGCGCACGAGCTGGTAAAAATCGGTTGTTTTCAGCTCATCGGGCTTTTTATTGACGCTTTCGTTGCCGCTTGTTACGAAAACAACAAGCGCAGCGATGATCAAAACGTAGATGACTATTGTAAAATAGTTAAATTTTTTATTCTTCAATGCAGCCTCCTCGGTTGTATGATCCCGCAGCGAATCGAGGCATTTCGGATGTACCGAACCGCAACGTTTCGAGCAGAGTTCATTATGTCCTTATAATGATACCACGAACTATAGTTTACCGCAAATATTTTTTTCCGAATCATACCCAAAAACATGTATTGATTGTGGCAGTTGCAGGGCAGGGGGTACAAATCGGGATTATTGGTGCATTTCGCGCACCGGAAGCATTCGGAAATTTATATTTCGAAAACTCCTGTTGACGCACCGCAAAAATAATCCTATAATGCAGGTGTGTAATGCAGCCGCCGTATTGACATTCCGTTTCGCGCCGCAGAACGGAGCATGACGCTTTGTTGATTGCGCAGGCAGAGCATAACAGCGTGCCCAATCTGCATTTAAAGCCGCTGCTGACGGGCGTATTGCCTTGAAATAATCGGTTTTGCGTTAAAACGGCTCGAACCTGAGCCTTTTCTGCGCGAATAACCGTAAATCAAAGTTCCCTTAGTATAACCCGAAAGCCTGCTTTACACGCAAACGGACAATCTAAGCATTATTCAAAGCAGAATTGCAAAGACTTACGGAGAAAATCCGAAGGCTGTGAGAGTATATTTTGCTCTGATAATACCGCTGAAAAGAGTGAAAAGGAGAAAAAGTTATGAAGAAGGACATGAAAAAGAACTTAATGAAACGAATTGTCGCAATGATCACCGCCGCCGTGATGCTTTTTTCGCTGGCAGCATTCGCCGCCTGCTCAAAAAAGCAGGATGATACGGAAATACGCATTGCCGCACTGAAAGGCCCGACCGGAATGGGCATGGTGAAACTGGCAGATAAGCAGAATTACCCAAATTACACGGTTTCAATTGAAGCATCGCCCGATGCATTGAATCCGCGCATCATTTCCGGCGAAGTCGATGTTGCGGCCGTTCCCGTAAATCTTGCATCCGTGCTTTACAACAAGCTGGATGGCGATATATCGGTGCTTGCAGTCAGCACGCTCGGCGTTCTTTATGTTGTTGAAGCGGGTTCCGAGGTGAACTCTGTGGCTGATCTTGCAGGCAAAACTGTTTATGCGACCGGACAGGGTGCAACTCCCGAATACATCCTTAATTATCTGCTTGATAAAAACGGAGTCGCGGGGTCTGTTGAGGTAAACTATGTCGGCGAGCACGCTGCGCTGGCAACCATGCTTGCAAACGGCAGTGCCGAAATCGGCATGCTTCCGGAACCGAACGTGACGTCAACTCTTGCCGGAAACGACAACCTGCGCATTGCATTGAACCTCACCGAGGAATGGAACAAGGTTTGCTCAACGGAGCTTGTTCAGGGCGTTGTTATTGCGCGCAAAAGCTTTGTGAACGAGCATCCGGAGGCAATTGAACAGTTTTTGCGGGAATATGAAAAGAGCTCCGCGTTTGTGAATGAAAATATCGATGAAGCCGCAAAGCTTATCGTTGATGCCGGAATTCTCGGGAATGTCGAGATTGCAAAAAAAGCAATTCCGAACTGCAACATCAGTTTCAGCAAAGGTGAAGCGATGCATAAAGCGGTTGAAGGTATGCTCACTGTTCTGTTTGAGGCAAACCCGAAGAGCATCGGCGGCAAACTCCCCGACAAGGATTTTTATTACGGAATCTGAGTTGAACACGGGGTATTTAGTGTTAAACATGACAGAATGAACATATATATTGAGGCTGCGCCGATGTCGGCTGTATGACCGACATCGGCGCAGCGGATTGAAATTTGCATTTGATTTTAATGGCAATTGAACGCAAAAAAGATAAATACGGGAATAAAATGCGGCATCGCGGCGGAGCATTACTTCGCATGACTGCCGCAATTGTGTTTTGGCTTCTTGTTTGGCAGCTGCTCAGTTTTTTGATCGGCAGTGAGCTGCTGCTGCCGTCGCCTTGGGCGGTTGTGCGCAGTTTTTGCGGGCTTGCGCAAACAACGGAGTTTTACCGCAGCATTCTGCATACCCTTTTGCGCGTTGCGGCAGGCTTTGCAGCCGGCATGGCAGCAGGCTTACTTGCAGGCACACTGACGGCGTTTTCACGTGCTGCCGACGTGCTTCTGACTCCGCTCAAAAACATCATAAAGGCAACGCCCGTAACTTCGTTCATTGTGCTCATCCTGCTGTATTTTTCGTCCAATGTGACTCCCTCTGCGGTTGCTTTTCTTGCGGTGCTGCCGATTTGCTGGTCTAATGTCTGTGAAGGACTGCGTCAAACGGATAAAAAAATGACGGAGCTTGCGCATGCATATGCTTTCGGCAGGAAAAAAACACTTCGGGAAATATACTTTCCCGCCGTTCGTCCCTACTTATCCGCCGCGGCAACGACAGGTCTTGGTTTCGCATGGAAATCCTGCGTTGCGGCTGAAGTAATTGCGCTCAGCAAAAACAGCGTCGGACGAGCATTATATGAAAGCAAGCTGTATCTCGAAACGGCAGAGCTTTTTGCGTGGACAGCTTCCGTTGTGCTTATCAGTGTGCTGTTTGAAAAACTACTTGTGCGTAAACTCTTTAAAAATAGGAACACGGAAGGCGCGGCCGGGAGGCGAAGCGAGAGCCTTGAACACGGGCATGCAAGCTGTGAGGTCGAACTGCAATATAAATCCGATGCATATGCCGAATACGGCAGAGATGAGGAACGAAACATATGATTAAGTTGAACAAAGTCTGCTTTTCATATGACGGCGAACACCCCGTTCTTGTTGATTTTTGCATGGAAATTCCTGACGGCGGCGCAATTGCGGTTATGGGAGCGAGCGGAAGCGGAAAGACAACATTGCTTCGGATTCTCCTTGGCCTTGAAAAACCGAATTCCGGTGAAATATTGGGGTTGAACAACAAGCGGTTTGCAGTTGTTTTCCAAGAAGACAGACTTTTGCAGCACAGAACGGCAAGGCAGAATGTTGAAATTCCGCTTATCGGAAGAACGCAGATTGAAAAAACAAATGTTCACAAGATTGCCGGAACAGCACTGAGGGATGTTGAACTAAACGGATTTGAAGATTTTTCCGTAAGAGAACTTTCCGGCGGAATGTGCCGCAGGGTTGCGCTTGCGCGCGCAATCGCATTTGCAAGAAGCGGATTGGGCAGAGATGCCGCAATTCTCGATGAACCGCTGAAAGGTCTTGATAATGCCATGAAAAAGCGCATTGTTCCAAGGTTTATTGATGCGTTCGCGACCCGCGTTATTATTACTCATGACGAAAATGAAGCAGAGCTTTTTGGATGCGGCACGATAATCAGATTGAACCGAATTTAAATCGGCAGCGCTTGTTTTTGAGGAATGCTTTGAATAATTCGCTTTGTTTCCCTAAATATACTTGCTATTAAGGAAAAAATGAAATATAATTAAAAAGATGGAAGTCCGTGCGGCGTCCGTCCTGCGGATATGCCGCGCTTTAATCAACCTGTAATCACGAAGGGAGAAATATTATGTCACAGAATTATCGCGTACTTGCGATCAATCCCGGCTCAACTTCAACCAAAATCGGAGTTTTCGAGGGCGAAAAACTTGTTTACGAGGGTGTCGTACGCCACACTGCCGAAGAAATTGCAGCTTGGGGCGGAGTTATTGCTCAGGCTCCAATGCGCATGAAGCTTATCAAAGATCTGCTTGCAAAAGAGAATATTGACCTTGCGACAATGGATGCATTTGTCGGCAGGGGAGGCATTGTTCGTCCTCTTAAGAGCGGTGTCTACACGATCAACGAAAAACTTCTTGACGATCTCTACCATTTGCCCAGTGCAAGCCGTCATGCTTCCGCTCTCGGCGGAATCTTTGCCCATGAACTTGGTGAAGAATACGGAAAGCCTTGCTTTATCGCCGATCCCGTTGTTGTTGACGAAAGGAATGACATTGCGCGTGTAACAGGTCTGCCCGATGTAGAGCGCACCTGCGTTTTCCATTGCCTCAACATTAAGGCAACTGCAAGGAAATACTGCAAGGAGCATGAAAAAGATTACAACAACACGAACCTTATCGTTGCACATATGGGCGGCGGCATCAGTGTTGCGGCGTCTGAAAAGGGTGTTGTTATTGACGTTAACGATGCAATCGCAGGTGAAGGCCCGTTCAGCCCCGAACGCACAGGTTCAATTCCTATGAAACTCGTTCTCGATATGTGCTTCAGCGGTGATTATACAAAAGAACAGCTTTACGGCTTCTGCTCAAAGACCGGCGGATTTGTTGCGCACATGGGCACAAATTCTGCTCTCGATGTTGAAAACGCTATGCTCGCCGGAGATGAGAAGGCAAAGATGGTTTTCGAGGCTCTCGGGTATAATGTTGCTAAAACGATCGGCGAAATGGCAACCGTGCTTAAAGGCAATGTTGAAGCGATCCTGCTGACCGGCGGCCTTGCATACAGCAAGCCTCTCTGCAAGTACATCTCGGATATGGTTTCATTTATTGCTCCGATATGCGTTTATCCCGGTGAAAGCGAACTTGATGCGCTCGCAGGCAGCGCAATTCGTGTTCTTTCCGGCGAAGAGAATGCAAAAGAATACCTTGGATAATCCTTGCTGAATCGGGGCGCTGACACGATTCCCGATTCAATCACATGAAATCACATGAAAAATAGAAACGGACGTGCTCACTTTCCGGCGAGCATGTCCGTTTTACGTTTGGATCAACAAAAACTTAATTGTTGATTGTGCGTTGAATTATTTTTTCTTAAGAATGGAAACCGCATCCGAAATTGTTTTTTCGTATGCTTCTTTGCCGTACTTGTCAACCTCGGCCTTATTCTTTTCACCGTGTGTCAGACAGCCTGCGCCGCCGATACAACCGCCGGAGCAAGCCATGCCCTCGATGAAGTTCTCCTTAAGCAGACCGCGGGACTTTTTCATCAGCGCCGCACGACAGGCTTCGATTCCGTCGCAGGCTGCGGGGTTGAGTGCGAAATCCTCATGTCCGGTTTCTTTGAGTGCTTCGGCAACAGCATCCGCAAGACCGCCGCTGCGGGCAAAAATCCTGCCGAAATAGGAAGCATTGTCAAGAACATCCTCTTCAAGGGCAGTGATGTCGATATCCTTGCTGTCAAACAACGCCTGCAGCTCTTCAAACGTCAGCACGCAGTCAACATAGGACTTGACTTCCTCAAGCTGCGCTTCCGCTTTTTTCGCCGTGCAGGGCCCAATGAACACAACCTTGCAGGGAGAATCCGTCTCTTTCAGATATTTTGCAATTGCCGCCATGGGAGACGGATTGTGTGAAATCAACGGAATCAGATCAGGGAAGGATTTTTTAATATAACTCACGAATGCGGGGCAGCATGAGCTTGTCAGGAAACCCTTTTCAACAAGTTCCGCAGATTCGGTCATTGCAACCATATCCGCTCCGAGAGCAGCCTCAATAACGGTATGGAAACCGAGTTTTTTGAGCCCTGTGATAACCTGTCCGAGTTTTGCATAGGTAAACTGGCTCGAAATACTGGGTGCAACAACCGCAAACGTCTTATAGTTGGTATTTTCTTCGCTCTTTTTGATAATGTCAATCGCGTCAAGGATAAATGATTTATCCATGATCGCGCCGAACGGACACTGATAAACGCATGCACCGCAGGAGATGCACTTTGAATTATCGATATGCGCAGCAGAGTTTTCTCCCATGGAAATAGCCTTGATTTTGCAGGCATTTTCGCAGGGACGTTTGCGGTTGGCAATCGCGGTGTAAGGGCAGACCTTTGCGCATGCACCGCAGTTGACGCATTTCTGCTTATCGATATGCGCTGTATGGTTTTTGTCATCGAAAGTTATTGCATTGCGCGGGCATGCATCTTCGCAGCGATGAGCAAGGCAGCCGCGGCAGGAGTCCGTGACTACATATCCGCCGACAGGGCATTCATCGCAGGCAATATCCATAACCTCGATAACATTCGGATTTGTTTTGTCTCCGCCCATTGCGATTTTGATGCGTTCTCCGAGTATTGCACGTTCCTTATAGATGCAGCAGCGGATTGACGGTGTGTTGCCGGGGGAAATGATCTTCGGCAAATCCAGAAGATTTTCCGTCAGCGTGTCCTTCCAGGCAAGTCTTGCAGTCTCCCGCAAGACTTTATATTTCAAAAACTGAACCTGTGTATCAAACTTTCGCATATATTCCTCCAAGTTGGTTAATTAATTATTTATTAAAAGTAGCTGACCTTAATGCGCTTGCCCATTTTTTTGAGACATTCCGCAAGCTCATTTACAAGGTTCATCTTAATGTTGAAGTTAATCGGCAGATCAGGGTTCTGATGTGCGGGATTTACGGCTCTTCCGACATAGAAGTTTATATCCGTCGCTTCGTCAAAAAGCATCCTTGCAATCTCGGCGGCTCCTCCGCGCTTGTAGCTCCAGTCACCGTAGAGTGCATTTTCGCCGATATGATCCTTGGCATATTCAAGCACACGGTTCATGGTTATAACGCCTTCGGTAACGAGATCGACACCTTCGATTTCCCCTTTTGCCGGAATGCTCGGATCGTCGCCCGAATCCAGACTGACCTTGAGCGGTTTGCCGAGGTACTTTGCGGCAATTTTGCTTGTTGTTCCGCCGCAAACGATATGCTTGCCGCCTTTTGAAAAGAACAGAGACATCATCCTGTCGCAATCATCCGGATTTTCGGGCGGTCCGATCAAAAGGTTGACTTGGTTGCGCTTGCGGAGTTTGACAACGCAGACGGTTGAGTCGTCGCCGGGAGATCCCGAATACTTTGCGTAGCATTCATCAAGCAGTATGGAGCACAGCGTTTTTGCAGAGAAACCCACATCCGAAAAAATTTCCATGTAGTCAACAATGTTTTCGCGTTCCCACCCGAAGGCATAAGACATTCCGCCTGCCTGCACGCCGGCATGAATTACACCATCACTCATAAGAATGAAAGTGTCGTTCTCAAGAAGTTTAACCTTTGTATGGGTTATCTCTTTGCCGTCAATGTTCATGCTGACATAGGGCAGCTCAACATTCTTCCCATCGCGCATAAAAATGACGTCAGGATTATCGTATTGAAATATCTCCGCCTCTTGCGTCGGAAGAATCTTCAATATCGTGAAGGTTGAATAGGCAAGCCCGCGCACCTGGCAGATAGGGAGCGTTGCGGCGATGGTTTTGACACATTCCGAAATATCGATATTTTCGGAGACCATTGTTGAAATGATCTTTGAAGTCAATGTGGACAGGATGCAAGCCTTAACACCGCTGCCCAAGCCGTCTGCAAGCACAGCAATAAATGTGCCGTCTTCGCATGTGATCGTGCTTACATTGTCGCCGCACAGCACTTCGTTCTTTTTTATAAGACTGTTGAAGCCGACATCAACGCACAGATCATTCATTTGCACTTACCTCTTTCAGCTTTGTAAGTGCAATCTTTGTTTCGGCGGCGGTTTCGCCGAGCAGCATTGCTATTTCCTGAACGATGCGCATTTGCTTGTCAACAACCTGATCGGCAATTTCAACGGTTTTCCGCCTTGCTTCGTCTTTTTGACGGCGCATGGTTTCCGCCTCGGTAACATCGCGCAGAATGCACAGAAGAGAACGATATTCCCTGTCGTAAATGATGGTTTCTTCAACATGACGCCCGTATTCCGCAAGGTAGCAGGGCTTTGAACGTATGCTTCGCTCCGTTTCGAGAACCGATGCAAAATCACCGGGTTCAAGAATGCGAACGACGTTGCAGCCCATGATATCCTCGGCACGACGCATATTCATGATTCTCAGTGCAGCGTTGTTGATATTCTGCACTTCGAGCTTTTCGTTAAGCACAAGAATGCCGAGAGGAATGTTGTTTATCACGCTGTCGGAAAAATTCATTGCTTTTTCTTTCAGATAGGGAAGACACATGGAGACTTCCGCCTTGCCCTGATAGATTGCAATGGCTTTTTCACGACATGTGTTGTAGCCGCAGGAGCCGCAGTTCAATTCATCGGAAGATTGCTTCTTTCCCATTTGAAGCAAAATCTCTTTGATTTCACTTTCGGAAGGCATCGGAGCACGCTGCTCAATTGCAGACATCTCTTTTTGCAGCGCAATTGAATCAGGCTGAATAACAGGGAAGTCTTTGCTGCCGGCAAAATGCGTGACCGTGACATAATCTTTTGCGGGGTAGCTGTGAAACTTCTCCATAACCGGACCGCCGATGCAGCTGCCGACACAGGCAGACATCTCAATGAAACACTTGTGAATGCGCCCGCTTTCAATATCGCGCAGCACGGCAATGCAGTTGTCAACACCGTCTATTGCCATGTATGTGTAATCACTGTTGCTGCAATCCATCGTCTTAAGGATACCGCCGGTGGTGGGGAACAGGCGCGCACGGCTGTCCTCCTTCGGAACAATCTTTTTCTCGGGTTCAATACCCTTTTCTTTGAACCACGCGCTGAGTTCATCGAACGTCAGGACGGCATCGACAATACCGTCATAATGCTCTGCTTCATCTTTTTTTGCAACGCAGGGCCCGATAAACACCGTTTTAGCCTCGGGGTGACGCCGCTTAATGTCACGGCAATGTGCCTGCATTGGGGAAAGAACGGGCGCAAGACAGGACAGCTCGCGAGGGTAGTGTTTCTGAATCAAAAGATTCACGGAGTGGCAGCATGACGAAATGACAACATCCGGTGCATCCTCACGTAGCATGCGTTCATATTCTGTTTTTACAACGGTTGCGCCGATTGCGGTTTCTTCAGCGTCAAAAAAACCGAGTTTCTTCAGTGCATCACGCATGGCTTCAATGCCCACGCCGTCGTAGTTGGCAACAAACGAAGGTGCGATGCTTGCAATAACGGGCGCAGGCGACTGAATAAGGACTTTTGCCTTTTCTGTTTCGTCAACGATTTGTTTAGCATTTTGAGGGCACACAACGAAGCAATGCCCGCAAAGAATGCATTCATTGTCGATTATGTAAGCCTGGTTGCCTGAAAACCTGATAGCTTTAACAGGACAATGGCGAATGCACTTGTAGCAATTTTTGCAGTTGGATTTTTTTAAAGCGATGCAATTCACTGCATGAAGCTCCTTTCATTTTTTGGAATAAGTCGAGCAATTCGCTTTTCAAAAGCATTCCCTTATATATCGCGGGTTTGTCCGGATAAACAAAGCAATAACCGCTCGGTTTATTTAAGCTTTGCGAGAACGTTCTGCTCAAAAAACGAATTGACCGTTGCGGGTGAAACAGAATGGAATTCGTCGTCAACAGTAACGCAAACACCCTGCTGGCATTTGCCCATGCAGAACGTGCCGGCAAGCTCCACTTCATCGGAGAGATGGTTGCTCTTGATAAGATACTGGAGCTGTTCAACGACCTGGCGCGAACCCTTGATGTGACATGATGAGCCGATACAAACAGTGATTTTCATAGTTGTTCCTCCTGAAACATTAAGTTTAATATTGATAATTTCAAAGTAATCAACGATTAAGCGGGAAAGCATTCGGTTTTATCCCGAAACCAATCAGAGGTTACTTCATTATTGAAAGCAGCAGTTTCTTTCCGGCTGCATTTTCACGGTTATAAAGCATGGATGCCGCAAACGGCAAAAGTGTCGTAATTGCATCGGAAGAGCAGGATCCGTTACGCTTTAGATAGAGCTCGAAATATTCGCGTGCCGTTTGTTCTCCGCATGTGAGCCAAAGCATAAGGCAGCATATTGCAGCATCGGATTCCGGAGTTCCCGAGTAAGCGTACGCCCAGTCGATAACATAAAGCTCGCCGCCTGAAGATAAAATGACATTTTCGGGCGCAAGGCTGCCGTGACAAAGCTTATCCCCGGCAAAAGCCGCATGTTTACCGCTGTTAAAAGCAATTTGAACGATATCCGCGGCGTTCGGTTCATCGTGCGCCGTACATGCAGTACCTGTGCTGCGAAAATTCGGCGCTGTGCGCGGATTGCGGATGCATTCGGGGCAGCGTGTACCGTTTATCGAAAGCTGAGCATCAATAAGCAGATTCAGCCGCTGCGCGCGGAAATCAGCATCATCCCTGTCGCTGCACAAAATCGGACTTCCAACGATATAGTCATAGGTAATGAGGCGTTTGTTGCCGTGCAAATTGACTTCACGCAGCTTGGGAACATTCAGCCCGGCTTCGGCGGCGGCGACCATGTTTGTTGCTTCGGAGAGCACAAAAGAAGCGGGAAAGTCATCTTCCAACACTTTTATGCAGAGTTCTCCGTCTCGAAAAACGGTTCTGTTGTTGCGGACGGAAATTATTCTGTCAAATTGCATATGTGCACTCCTTTTATAACCGATCACAGCGATTGAGCTTTAAGCACAGCAAGTGATTGAGCAATATTCTCGTAGCGAATGATCGTATCGTTCGGCGGGATCAGCTTGCAGGGCGCAAGGCAGAGCATCATCTTTATTCCGGCATTGTATAATTCGTTGCAAGCCTGCTGTGCTGCTTCGGCCGGAACTGCAATAATGCCGATCCTTGCATTGTGTTCGCTGCAGAAAGAATCAAGCTCTGAAACAGGATAAATATATTTACCTTTTGGCGAAGCAACAGGTTCGGCAACAGCAATGTCGAAAGCGGCAAGAATATTTAAACCGTAATCCGCAAATCCGGCATAGTCAAGCAATGCTCTTCCGAGTTTCCCGGCACCGATAATAACTGTTCCGCCGTCCTTTTCGCTTAGGCAGGAAGCAAGGCTTGCCGTCAATTCGCCGACTTTGTATCCGGTTTTCGGCTTTCCGGAACCGCAGAGTGCGCGCAAATCTTTCCGCACCTGAACTTCGCCCAATTCAAGTTCTTTTGCAATCGTTGTTGCGGATATATTCGCCGTGCTGTCTTCAATTCCGCGCAGAAACTTAAGGTAAGCGGGTGCGCGTCCGAGCGTTGCACGGGATATCTTGGGGTTGATCATTTCGGTTCCTCCTTTGGCATTGATTCGTCCGCATTTCGGCAGGCAAGGCTTTGTCGATTTTTCGACTGACTGCACTTTTCATGTTGATATTCTAAAGCAATGAGCGGATAATTGGAATTGCCGTTTTCGCATAACGGTATTGAATTTATCGATATACATGAGTTTATTTAATTAAATGAAGGAAAAATACGATACTTATCGGATTGTGAAATGAAGAAACGCACTCAAAAGAGTACGCCGAAAACTGTATATATCAATCTTATATGTGCGCATCGATGACTTTGCGTTTGGATGCGCAAAGCTCTGCAATGAATAGCCTGTCTAAAGAAGATAACGAATAATCTTTGCGGTGAACCAGAAGGTCCTTGTAGATTTTCAGTTCCTCATTGCAGGGAATTTCGACAAGATCAAACCTATCCAAGGTTTCTTGGGGAATCGGGGAGACCCACATAAAGCAATTGCTGTTCCTGCTCAACAGTTCGAATTGACTGCCGCGCTCGTAAACAAAAATACGTCGATTTGAGTTGTCGGGCAGCTCCTCTTTTTTTGACGCAGCAAACGGCATTGAGGGCACATAAGGGTCGGCATGAGCAATTTCGATATAGTCTTTAAGCATATTGAACTTAACACTGCCGGCGTGTGCAAGATTGCTGTTTCGACCTGCAACCAAAACATAGCGGAATTCGGCTACGAGTTCGTAGGCGAGATTCTTTTCTTCAAGCATGTCCTTATAGTACTTGTCATATTCCGCAGCATAGCGTACAATGCCGAGGCGATAATCCTCCTGCAAGACATTTTTCACAGTGTTTGCCGAGTTGGTTTCATAGTAAAACGCATCGATGGCATCCGAGGGCTTAAACAGCAGTGAGAATGCCGTGAATGCATCGGAAATATAGCTTGCACGGGGGCATGAAAGCGAAAAACGCTGACGTCGAGTGCCGGAACGGCGGAAGGCGGCTTCAACTTCATCAACCTGTTTAAGAATAGCTTTTGCATATCGAATAAAAACTTCACCGTCGGGCGTCAAAAACATACCCTTTGCACTGCGGTCAAATATTTTAATGCCGAGATTCTGCTCAAGCTCCTTTATTGCGCGGCTGAGCGTAGGCTGCCCGACAAAAAGCGTTTCCGATGCTCTGTTGATTGATTTTGCTTCCGCAATCTCAACAGCATATTTCATGTGCAGCAGGTTCATGAGAAGCCCTCCGGTTTCTGTTCGTGACTGAGGCAAAGGATGATGCAGAAGCAGAACATAAATGCGCTGCGCTGCGCTTTCCGAGCTGTTGCCTGAATACAGTATAACCCAAAATCGACAAAAAAGCAACAACAGCTCAATTCGCACGGTGCTTGACAAAAGAAACAAGTAATGATATATTATGAATGTGAATTTGAATAAGGTAAAAAAGAGGGCGTCACTGAACGGTGACGGCCGCATATCGACGGAAAACAGCGAACCTTTCTTCAAGGGTTCGCTTGTTGAAATATGCATCCTTTCGTACGCGCCGTATTCCTTTTCGGAAAAACATGCATTGAAACATGAACTGATGCCTTTTTTTTCGGAGCATCGACTCGAAAAGATCGGCCGTTTGATGCTGAATCCGCAGGATTCTTCCCTGTCTGAAAAACACATTTCCGCTTTGGAGCAATCTGCTGCGGCTGAGCTTGCAATCTGTGCAGCAATGAAAAACAGCGGGCGACCGTTTGCTCCGTCTGATTATGCATATAAAGAGAGCGGCCAACCTACAATCCAAAATGGTCATATTTCGATTTCACACACAGAGGGATATGCTGCCTGTGCAATTGCCCGAGAGCCGGTCGGGATTGATGTTGAACGCGGACACACATTCAGCAAGGCTGCGGCAAAGCGCATCTTGTCTCCTCAGGAGGAGCTGATGAGCGATTCAACAAACGCGGACGAGTTGCTTTCCCGTATATGGACGGTTAAAGAAAGCTTCCTCAAAATGACGGGGGAGGGGATACCGGGCGGAATGCGCACATTGGAATTGATTGCCGCAGGCGACGGTTCTTCCGGGAAATGGATGATTAAGCGCGGTACGGAGCCTGAGGCAGGCTGTGCCACACTTTTGAGTATTTCAGGCAGCGGGAATTCAGCGGATTTCAATGATGCGTATTTATCCGTTTGCACAAAGAAAAAAGCAACGATGCACATAAATCGTTTCGAATCAGTCGAAAGCATTCTTGAATTTCTGAATGAGCCCTGATTCTGTTTTGAATTCGTGCAAAAAAAGTTTTAATTATATTTATTGCTCAAGGTTGCCGAGAAATAGCTTTTGAGTTATAATATCACTCGGAATATCAATAAACTCTATGGAGGCATAAAATGATCCAGTTTGATTTGATTCGGGCACATGATCCCGAGCTTTGCGGCTACATGGAAGAGGAGCTTGCACGTCAGCGCAGCCACCTCGAGCTCATCGCATCCGAAAACTTCGTCAGCGAAACCGTTATGGCGGCAATGGGCAGCCATCTCACCAACAAATACGCAGAAGGCTACCCCGGAAAGCGTTACTACGGCGGTTGTGAATGCGTTGACAAGGTTGAAGATCTTGCCCGTGATCGTGTCAAAAAGCTCTTTGGTGCGGAACATGCAAATGTCCAGCCCCATTCCGGCGCACAGGCGAACCTTTCCGTTTATTTTGCGCTTCTTAACCCCGGCGATACGATTCTCGGCATGAATCTGTCCCATGGCGGTCACCTTACGCATGGCAGCCCCGTAAACATGAGCGGCAAATATTTCAATGTTGTTCCTTACGGCGTAAGCGAAGCGGACGAGCGCATTGATTATGATGAACTCCGCCGCATTGCGAACGAATGCAAGCCCAAGCTTATCGTTGCGGGCGCAAGTGCATATCCCCGTGAGATTCGTTTCGACATCATTTCCGATATTGCAAAGGAAGTCGGCGCAATCTTTATGGTCGATATGGCACATATTGCAGGTCTTGTTGCAGCCGGTCTGCATATGAATCCTGTACCCTATGCTGACGTTGTCACCAGCACCACTCACAAGACCCTGCGCGGTCCCCGCGGCGGTATCATCCTCTGCAAGGAAGAATATGCAAAAGCAATCGATAAGGGCATATTCCCCGGCACACAGGGCGGCCCGCTTATGCACACCATTGCGGCAAAGGCTGCATGCTTCCACGAAGCACTTCAGCCTGAGTTCAAGGTATATCAGCAGCAGGTTGTCAAGAATGCAGCAGTTCTTGCCGACAGCCTTCAGAAGGCAGGCCTTCGCATCGTTTCCGGCGGCACGGATAACCACCTGATGCTCGTTGATCTGACCGCAAGCGGCAGAACCGGCAAGGAAGTCGAACACCTCCTTGACGCTGCAAACATCACCGTCAACAAGAACACCATTCCCTTTGAAACCCGCAGCCCGTTCATCACCAGCGGTATCCGCATCGGCACTCCCGCACTGACCACCCGCGGCTTCAAAGAAGAAGACATGGTTATTATCGGCGGTTTGATTGCAGATATCGTATTCAACGGCGAAGATGCAGTCGAAAGAGTAAAGGCTGAAGTTGCAAAGCTTACCGAAAAGTATCCTCTGTATCCCGAGGACTGATTATTCAATTTTAAAATGAAAAGATGAGCTGAAGCTCAAAAGCACGGGAGATACTGTCTTCCGTGCTTTTTCACAGTTCAATAAAAGAAACCCGCGTTAAAAACGCGGGCATAGCTTTAATGATTGCCGGAAAGATGAATTGCGTCTATTCCTCTCGGAGCTTTGCGAAAACCATCTTTCCTGCGGATGTTTGCAGAACACTTGTTACTGTTGCTGTAACGGATTTTCCGACATAACGCTTTGCACCGTCAACAACGACCATTGTGCCGTCGTTAAAGTAGGCAACGCCTTGATTGAATTCTTTTCCTTCTTTAACAATATCAACAACAACATCTTCGCCGGCAGCAACACTGCTTCTGAGTGCATTTGCAAGATCGTTGATGTTGAAAACGGGAACCTTTTGAACAGTTGCAACCTTGTTGAGGTTATAGTCGGTGGTAACGATCATTGCGTGATGTTCGGATGCAAAACGCAGCAATTTAGCGTCAACTTCAGCGATATCGGGGTAGTCGCGCGAGTAAACGGCAATCGACTGCACAGCCGCAGAATTTTGAATATCCTGAAGCATATCAAGTCCGCGCCTGCCGCGCACACGCTTGACCGAATCCGTGCTGTCCGCAATATGACGCAACTCATCAAGCACAAACTGCGGAATCATCACGATTCCCTCAATTATTCCGGTTTTATAGACGTCAAAAAATCTTCCGTCAATGATTGCCGAGGTGTCGAGAACTTTCGGAGCCGCAACCGTGCGTCCGCCCTTTTCCCCGAGCCTGAACCACGACGGCAGAACGATTTCCTTACTGCGCTTTGTGGGAATCAGCCAGCCGAGAGTTCCAAAAATTAAATACGCGCTGACTGCAAGAATGATGCCGATAAAATGCGGCTCGATGTTCAGCAGGAAGGTGCTCAACAAAAATGCGACAAGCAATCCGAGAATCAGTCCGATTACACCGACAAAAATCACGGAAAGCGGCATGTCGGTGAACCTCCGCATAATGCTGCCTGTGACAAAGTGATACGCTTTAACCAAACGCGGCGCAATCACATATCCGAATACACCAAAGCCTGCACCGAGAACGCAAAAAATACATATGGGCAGCCATTTTTGTGCTTTTTCGCCGAAAGACGCAATAAAGCTGCCGCTGCATATAAGCTGAGCGGCACTCAAACCCACTGCCACGAAGAATAGTGCTATGATCGATTTAACAATACGTTTGCTCATCGCTTAATACCTCTTCCTGCGTTCCCGTGATGCTGCGAATGCAGCCGCATCACAATGATTAATCGATTTTTATAAAATGCAGATGAACTCATGCGATATTCAGTGCGATTTCCATCATTTTTGTAAACGTGTTCTGCCGCTCTTCCGCCGTGCAATCCTGACCCGGATTAAACGGACAATCGGAAATCGTGCATATGCAAAGAGCGTTTTTCCCTGCACGCGCCGCGTTGCAGTACAACGCTGCACTCTCCATTTCAACAGCAAGCACACCCATTTTCTGCCAATCGGAAAGACTGAGAGCATCATCGTAAAATGTATCGGAGGAATAAAGGTTCCCAACCATGTAACGCACACCTGCTTTATCCGCTTCGGCAACTGCCTTCTGCAAAAGATTAAAACTTGCTGTCGGCGCAAAAGTGCCGGGCAGTCTGTATTGGGCCGCATAGTTCGAATTTGTGCATGCCCCCATGCCGAAAACGATGTCTCGAATCTTTAATTCCGGATGAATTGCTCCTGCGGAACCGACACGAATGATATTTTTTACGTCATAATAATTAAAAAGTTCGTAGGAATAGATTCCTATGGACGGCATGCCCATTCCGCTGGCCATAACGGATACACGCTTGCCTTTATAATAGCCGGTGTAACCTTGAACTCCGCGGACATCATTAACAAGCACAGCATCATTCAGATAAGTTTCTGCAATGAACTTTGCCCGCTTGGGATCGCCGGGCATAAGAACGGTTTCAGCAAAATCGCCTGCTTTTGCCGAAATATGCGGGGTCGGAATGTTGTTCATATGAACTAATCTCCTTTATTTCAAGTTAAATCAAAATCAGCATTGAAATTATATCATATTATTGCCTGCTTAACAAGAGCAAACCGGAATAATAATGTTTATATTTTTGCCGGAATGTTGACAGTTGACATTTTTATGCTATAATCAATATGCTGATTCGGACGGGTTCCCGAGCGGCCAAAGGGAGCGGACTGTAAATCCGTTGTCACAGACTACGATGGTTCGAATCCATCCCCGTCCACCAATAACAGGAACATAAAAAGATTTTTCCGTGAAAACCTCGATTTTATCGAGGCTTTTTGCTTTTTAGACAAATTGACGAATAAATCAATAGAAAAAACGGGAGGAACCTTTGTCTTTGCATTAAACTCATTGACAATGACGTCGATATACTGTAAACTATACTCAGCACCGTTAAATGAATTTTAACAATCAGGAGGAATTCTATGGGAACATGGGGAACAGGAATATTCCAAAGCGACTATGCTTTGGATGTCAAAGACACCTACATGGATCGTATTCGCAAAGGAGAAGACGATGAGTCTGTAATGAACAGCTTAATCGCTGAATATGAGCGAGAAGGAGACTTCAACTATGATGATACGCGATACGTATTCTGGTTGGCATTAGCTTATATTCAATGGAAAACCGGACGGCTTGACCCAATGGTCAAGGAGCGGGCATTAAGTTGCATACAAGACGGAAGCGAACTCGAACTTTGGAAAGGTGAAACAGAAACAACGTATCGCCACAGAAAAAAGGCATTGGCAGATTTGGAGGAAGCTTTGCTTTCCCCACAGCGAAAAAGGACGGTTTACAGACAGCCCAAGGACTATTATTGCGGATGGGAAATAGGCGATGTTTACGCTTTGAAAATCAGTGAAGAGATGCAGCCCTTATTTGATTCAAAGGCGCAGTACCTTCTGCTTTGCACGGTGGACACGGCTAAATGTCAGCCATGGCAAACAGTTCCGATCGTATACGTGAAGCTTTCGAACGGTGGCGCTTTGCCGAAAAACGTCAAAGAATATGACGAATGTGAATACATTCAAATCGGGTTTACGCATTATGAGAATCGGTTTTATCCCCTGGAAGGAGGAAATGATAAAGAATTAATAGCAGAAAGATCAAAAGTTAAATGCGAAGTAAATGAGTATGGTGTTTTGCCTGAATACAGAGTAAAACTGCTGTCAACCTGCAAGAGGGTCATTCCAAAGTCTCTGATTTACGTCGGCAATTTTGCCGATGCCGTTCCGCCGAAACAGGAGTTTGTTCCGTTTTCGAAAATAAATATCAGAACCGAACGTTGGGGCGAAAACGGAAGGAGTTTTGAAAATATAATGCAGCAACTGTATCATGCACATAACTTACATGAGCTGGAGGTATACTCGAATCCGGAGATTTTGAAAAAAGGCGTCCTTCCAATAGAATTGTTCATGAAGTTTATGGAGATTTGCGAAAAGCCTCGGCTTTAAATCAAAAAAACGGAGAAAAGACCTTCCGAATTTTTAATCAGGAGAAAGAAATTTTGCATATTCGAGTGCGAGCGGAAAAAACACGAACAAATCATATATCGATTGATATGAGGAGTCTGTGCTTTTTCGGGCGTTTTGCTCAGGTTGAAAGGCATCTCCAACGATACGGATACAATTCTTTGGGGCGAAACCTGTTTACATTTTCCGTCGCATTATGATATAATGAGCGTGCAAAATAAATTAAAAAACGCGGGTGCTTCCTGTGTTCGGGCGGGGGTTTCGGCAGCATGCTTTAAACGTTTGCGCTGCCCGGGGTGCATTTCATGCAGAAATCTCGTTTGGCGCGGGAACCGTTTCCGCATCCGGAGGAATAGAAATGAGCGAATTTGTTAATGTTAAATCCGAAATCGGCAGACTCCGACGCGTTATGCTTCATCGACCCGGAATCGAGCTTCAGAATCTCATGCCGGACTATCTTGAACGCATGCTTGCGGAGGACACGCCGGATGTTCGTCGTGCAGGTGAGGAACATGATGTTTTTGCAGGCATACTTCGCGCTAACGGCGTGGATGTCGTTTATATCGAGGATATGTTCAAGGAAGTTGTTAAAGATGATGCTGTGCGTAAGGCATTCATAAAAGACTTCGTTGAACTCGGGGTACGTGGACTCAGCCTTTCAAAAGCGGTCACGGAATATCTTGAATCCGTACCTTACGATAAGCTTTTCGATGCAGTTGCGAAAGGTATCACAAGAGCTGATCTCAGCGGAGTGGCAGATAAACCCATTCAGTATTATATTAAGGAGGATTATCCCTTCCTTACCGATCCCTTGCCCAATCTCTACTTCACTCGCGATATCAGTTTCTGCCTCGGCACGGGCATGGCAATTTCCGCAATGAGTATGCCTGCGCGTATGCGCGAAACTCTCTTCGTTCGTTATATTCATAAATACAGTGAGTATTTCGGAAAAGGCGCGGTGGACATGCTTTATGATTTTAACTGCGGCTGCGGCATTGAAGGCGGAGACGTTCTGTCTCTTTCCGACAAATGCGTTGCCATCGGCAGCGGAGAAAGAACAAGTGTCGCCGCTGTTGAACGCCTTGCGCTGACACTGTTTAAGCGCGGCTATGAGCGTGTGCTGCTCTTTAAGAATCCAAGCTCACGCACATATATGCATCTTGACGTGCTTATGACGCATATTGATTATGATAAGTTCCTCGCACATCCGTGCATTGCGCATAAGTGGTTTGATATCTATGAACTGACTCCCGCTGCGAACGGCGGAATCAATGTTTCCTGCACGACTGACGGAACAGCAAAGATTCTTGAGCGCGCCCTCGGGATTGACAAAGTTACATTTGTTGAAATGGGCGGAGGAGATCCCATTCAATACAGGCGTGAACACTGGAACATGGGGTCGAACTCTCTTGCTATGGCTCCCGGCAGCATTATAACATATGACCGCAACATCATCACAAACGAGCTTATAGATAAGGCGGGAGTGAAGGTCAGTCCCATTCCCGGCGGCGAGCTGAGCCGCGGCAGGGGAGGCCCCCGCTGCATGAGTATGCCCATGCTCCGTGATGAGATTAAATAAAACAGAGAAACGTTTTAACTGCTGACAACTGCATTTGTCGGCAGGCTGTTCTGCAATTCGGCCGGGCGAAGTATTTTCATGCCCGGCCGAAGGCATCGTTGATTTTAAGAGAAATCGGGTTAAGATTTAATCTGCGTTTTCGCGAAAAACCATGTTTTTTGCCTTTTCGGAAACAGAGACTGCCTGCAATATCACTATAACGAAAAGTGAAGCGCAGCTTGATGCAGCAACTTGCTCAACAGCGAAACGGGTACTGTCAACAAACCCCAAAAACAGGAATAGCGGAGGCAGATTTGCCCGTAAAGGTTGAGCTTCATGTTAGAATAATCCCATACGGAACGGCCGAGCCGAATGTTGACAACCCACCCGAACAGAAATTCGACTGCCGCGGTAAATAAGCTCTATGGCAACATAACCTATTCCGCCCGTTATGAAAGCTGCAATTAACTCGGAACATCTCGTATATTGAATTGTTCCCGAAAAGGAGACAGTTATGCTCAAAAAGATTTTTGCTCACAGAGGCGCAAGCGCATATGCGCCGGAAAACACACTGCCTGCGTTTGAAAAAGCAGTTGATATCGGCGCGGATGGGGTGGAATTGGATATCCACCTGAGCCGTGACGGCCGATTGGTTGTGATACACGATGAAATGCTTGACAGAACAACAAACGGTCACGGTTTTGTGAAGGATTTTACGCTTGCAGAACTGAAAAAGCTCGATGCTTCAAAAACAATGACAAATTCGTGTTTCTGCAATCTTCGTATTCCGACCCTCGGCGAAGTATATGAGCTGCTTGCCGATACAGAACTTCTTGTGAATGTTGAGGTTAAAAACAGCATATTCCTCTATCCGGGAATACTTGAAAAAGCACTTGAGGCGGAAGCAAAATACGGAATGAGCGGACGGGTGCTGTACTCATCTTTCAATCATTATGCGATGCAGGAACTTAAACGAATTTCACCGCAGTCAAAAACCGGACTTTTGTATTCAACGATGCTGATTGATCCGTGGAATGCGGCAATGGCGGCAAATGCGGATGCGCTGCACCCGTTCTTCCCCTGTATTGCAAACACGCCGTGCATGATTCCGAAATGCAGAAAAAACGGCATTGCTGTCAACACATGGACGGTGGATGAACCGGAGTATATCCGGGCGATGTTTAGACTCGGCGTTGATTCCGTGATAACAAACAAACCCGACGTTGCAAAGTCCGTTCGAAACGAATTGTCGAATGATACCGAAAATACAGTGAATTAAGCGAAATTGACGGTATTTGCGGCTGTCTTTCACGAAATTCAGGCTTTGGGGGTTGTATACCGTACTGAAAAATGGTACAATGAACCCAATAATGGATTAACGGAGAGACTATGCGAAAACAATTGTCCGAAAAACTGAAGGAAGCGGTTGCGTCGGTTATTCCGGTAACGCTTATCGTACTTTTGCTTCAAATTATTACCCCAATGCCGACAAATATGCTCATTGCGTTCCTTATCGGTGCAGTGATGCTTGTTTTGGGCATGGGGCTTTTTTCGCTCGGTGCGGATATTGCAATGATGCCGATGGGTGAACGCATCGGTGCGCATATTATAAAGTCAAAGCACTACCTCGTGCTTATTCCTGCGGTGTTCATGATCGGCGCACTTATTACCGTTGCCGAACCGGATTTGCAGGTTCTTGCGGATCAGTTTGAAACACTTAATCGGTGGACGGTTATTCTTACGGTTGCGGCAGGCGTCGGCTCGTTCCTTGTGCTTGCACTTGTGAGAATAATCAAAAAAATTCAGCTTACGCAGATTCTGCTTGCACTCTATGTGCTTGTTTTCGCCGTTGCCGGCACAATGGCAATTGATAACGGCACGTTTATCCCTGTTGCTTTCGATTCCGGCGGAGTTACGACCGGGCCGATCACTGTGCCTTTCTTCATGGCTCTCGGCATAGGTTTTGCAACTGTACGCGGCGGCAAGAATGCGCAGGATGACAGCTTCGGCATGGTTGCGCTCTGTTCAATCGGTCCGATTCTCGCCATGCTTATACTCGGGCTTGCGACGGGCGTAAATGAGGTTTCAAGCGGAGTTTCCGCCCTGCCTGAATACGGCGATTTCGGCGCGGTGGCTGCTGCATTCGGTCGAGGCTTGCCCGGCTACATAAAGGAAGTTGCGCTTGCATTGCTGCCGATAGTGCTGCTGTTCGGAATTTTTCAGCTTGTTTTTTTGCATTTGCCCAAGAAAATGCTGATAAGGCTCGGTGCAGGTCTTGTTTATACATTCGTCGGCCTTGTGCTTTTCCTGACGGGCGTAAACGTAGGTTTCATGCCTGCGGGAACATTTTTGGGCGGTGCACTTGCGGGAACGGCCGTTCCGTGGATATTGATACCGATAGGCATGGTGCTTGGCTTCGTTGTTGTTTTGGCGGAGCCTGCGGTGCGTGTTCTCAATAAACAGGTTGAAGAGATAACCGTCGGTGCGATTTCGCAGCGTGCCATGCTGCTCAGTCTTTCCATTGGCGTGGCTGTTTCCGTTGGTATTTCAATGCTGCGTGTTGTGACAGGAATTTCCTTGTGGTATTTTCTTATCCCGGGTTATGCAATTGCGATTGAGCTTTCGTTCTTTGCACCCAAAGTTTTCACGGCTATTGCGTTTGACTCCGGCGGAGTTGCATCCGGTCCCATGACGGCAACATTCATGTTGCCCTTTGCAATGGGCGCATGTATTGCACTCGGCGGAAATGTGTCAACCGATGCGTTCGGACTTGTTGCAATGGTCGCATTAACGCCGCTGATAACGATTCAGGTGCTCGGATGCGTATACAAAATCAAGCTTATGCGTGTTGAACGCAGCAAGAGCGCAAAACAGGTTGATGACGGTGTAACGGTCATTGAATTTGAACCGGAGGGTATATAAATGAAAAACAATGCTGTTGAACCTATAAAACTTATAACCTGCATTGTCAATCGCGGAGACGGTGAAACCGTTACGGAACTGTGTGCCCGCGAAGGAATAAGCTGCAGCGTTGTGCTCCGCGGCAGGGGAACTGCCGACAACGCGATGCTCACAATGCTCGGTCTCGGCGAAAGCGAGAAGGACATTGTGATGCTCACTGTAGGACAGTCGCGGCAGGGCGAAATTATGGAAAAACTTGCGGTGACTCTTCACCTTAACGAGAGGGGCAAGGGGATTGCGTTTTCGATACCTTTTTCCGGGCTTGCTTCACAGCTCGATTCCTATGCTCTGCTGGCCGGAATGAAGGCGAGTGCGAACTTGATTGATTTAAATTGAAGACGCGTGCGAACTTGATTGATTTAAATTGAAGACGCGTGCAGAACGTAATTGTGTTTGGAGGATTGCATGATAAAACATGATTTGATACTTACAATTGTCAACCGCGGCTTTGCGGATGAAGTCATGAGCGCGGCAAAGGCAGCCGGTGCATTTGGAGGCACGGTCGTTAATGCACGCGGGACAGGAACGCACGAACTGCAGCATTTTTTCGGTGCGATTATTCAACCCGAAAAAGAGCTTGTGCTGATTTTGACCGAACGCGAAAAAAGAAATTCAATAATGGAAGCGATTTGCCGCGATGCGGGATTGTCAAAAGAGGGAATGGGAATCTGCTTTTCCCTGCCTGTTGACGGTGTTGCGGGCATTCGTTCCATATCAAACCTTGATGACCGGAAGGAGAAGGAAAAGTCGGATACCCCCGAAGAGGTGTAGATGACGTTTCACATGCAATGCAGGCATGCCCGAACGACAGAATAAACACGTCGTATAATTGCGGGCAGGCTTGGATTGCTTTGTTTAATAAAAGGATGAAAGAATTCAGTGTATTTGATATAATTGGACCGCGTATGGTCGGTCCTTCAAGCTCGCATACGGCGGGTGCGGTTCGTATCGGACTGGTTGCACACCGAATAGCGCGGGGAAAGATTAAGAGTGCAGAAATCACGCTTTACGGCTCGTTTGCACAAACGGGTCGCGGACACGGCACGGACAGGGCCGTTATTGCAGGTATACTTGGTGTTGAACCTGATGATGCACGAGTAAAACATTCGATGCTGCTTGCAAAAAGCGAAAGTGTCGATATAAAAGTTAACTACAGTTCGGAAGAAACGGATCATCCGAACACTGCAAGGATTCATTTTGTTACAGAAGCCGGGCGCGAATTCTCGCTGGTTGGCGTCAGCATCGGCGGTGGGAACATTGAAATCGTTGAAATAAACGGAATGGAAGTTTCGTTTAGCGGGGATTATCCGACCATTATCGCCTTTTATCGCGACATGCCCGGAATCATTTCAAAGGTCACGGCGCTGTTGGCATGGCGAAATATCAATGTTGCGTTCATGAAAGTATTCCGCAATGCAAAACGACAGGACGCATGCATGGTGATTGAAACGGATGCGGTTGTTTCCAACGAAGAACTGAGAGAAATCGCCCGGATGGTAGGGGAAATCAAGGAGATTTGCGCGGTATGAGTTATGCATTTTCAACGGGCAGGGAACTTATTGCCCTTTGCGAAAAAGAAAAACTGACGATTGCGGAGGTTATGATTCGCCGAGAGGCGGAGACAAGCGAAAAAGCCCGTGACGAACTTGTAAACGAAATGTTTGAAAATCTGCTGACAATGCAAAAATCAATTCGATTCGGGTTGGAGGAAAATCAGCAGACCGTTACGGGACTTGCGGGCGGAAACGCCGAAAAACTCATGGCTTATGCCGAAAAAGCAAATATGGGCAGGGACATGGCACAAATCTGCGCCGCTGCTCTTGCTGTTGCTGAAGTGAATGCCTCAATGGGGCGGATCGTTGCAGCACCGACGGCGGGTGCAAGCGGTGTGCTGCCTGCTGTGCTTGTTATGTGCAGTGAGAAACACGGATTTACCGACAGAGACCTGGTTAACGGCTTGTTTGCGGCGGGCGCCGTCGGCGTAATTATTGCCCGCAATGCAAGCATTTCAGGTGCTGAAGGCGGATGCCAGGCGGAGATAGGTTCTGCGTCTGCAATGGCTGCGGCAGCGCTTGCGGAGCTTTGCGGAGCGTCTCCGACTGCTTCATTAAGTGCGGCTGCAATGGCTGTTAAAAACATACTCGGACTTGTATGCGATCCCGTTGCAGGGCTTGTGGAATGCCCCTGTATAAAGCGCAATGCAATGGGCGCGGCAAATGCCGTGTTGGCAGCGGACATGGCTCTTGCGGGAATCTCAAGTATTATCCCGTTTGATGAGGTTGTCGGTGCAATGCGGAGTGTCGGCAGACTCATGAATGTTGATCTGCGTGAAACAGCACGCGGCGGTTTGGCAGCAACGGCAACAGCGCTTGAAATTACGAAGAATATAAGCATGGAAAACGAAGATTAGCCTGCTGGCAATATAAAACAAATATTATCAGCAGTACAATAAAAGCAGCGGGGTTTGATGAAGCCGCGCTGCACAGCGGAGGAGTTTTTTTGGCAAAGCGAAACGGAATAATCAAAGCATTGATTCAAATCGGCCTGATACTTGTTGTTTTGGCGTTAGTATTTTTTTCGCTGAACAGTGTTCTGCCCGGTTTTATTGATGTGCTTGCAAACGGTCAGCAGAGTGATGTGCAGGAGTATCTGAATTCATTTCATGATTTCAGCGGTTACGCAATAGGTTTTTTGCTGCAGTTTATTCAAATAATTACAATTGCACTTCCCAGCGTTCCGATTCAGGTTGCTGTCGGTGTAATTTTCGGAACATGGCGCGGGTTTCTTGTTTGCTATTTGGGCTATGTTTCGGCAAATGCCTTAATTTTTATTTCCGTCCGCAAGCTCGGGGCAAAGCTTGAGCAGCTTCTTCCCGGCAAACCTGTTGAAAAAACGGACAGCAAGAAAAAGAATTTTATTACCGATGCAAAGTATCCTGCATTTAGTGTTTTCTTTGCATCCGTTCTTCCCGTTATTCCGAACGGTTTGATTCCGTATGTTGCATCAAAAACGAAAATCGGTTTCCGCACATATATGCTTGCTGTAATGACGGGCTGCATACCGACGGTGCTGACGCTTTGTGCTGTCGGCGATCAGCTTGTGGAGGGTGATTTCCTTTCTGCGGCGCTGTATGTTGCACCCTTACTGCTGTTTGCCGGACTTCTTCTTTGGCAGCGCAAGAATATACTTTCACTGTACGAAAAAATTAAGCAGCGGACAGCGGAACACAAAGTGAGGAAATAAGCAACATAAAGGTGTGCCTTGCCGCACATTGGATATGAAACACTGAAAGGGCAAACGCGCTGCGCTGCCCTTTTGTGCTGTTCAACTGTAGTGCGGATGAAAATAAGGAAACGAATTACAATGACAAACGCACATTCTGTGTCCGGACTCGCTGGATCTTTGCGGTTCGCGGAGCCATGAATCTTGATGCAAACCTTTCGCCGTAAACGGATTGAAGCGTGTCCACTCCGTCTTCATCGGTGACGGCAAGATTGGTTGCAATAATTGTTGCCTTGTCAAGATCCTGACGTTCGCAAACGATGGACAGCAGCGTCTCAATAGTGATATTTCGTATCATAGGCTCTGTTCCGAGATCATCAACTATCAAAAGATCCGGCAGTATGTAATCGGGTCGTTCGGAAGGTTCGTTGCGGAGGTTGTCCAGAGTTAATTGAATCAACTTATAAGCACTGATTTTCAGCACGGAGTAGCCGCGTTCAAGAACTCTTCCGCCGATGCAATTCAAAAGATAAGTTTTACCGACGCCTGTCTCGCCTTGATAAAGCAGATCACGGCGTTCATTGTTCGGAAAGGCGTTTGCATAGGCCTCGGCAGCATCACGAATGCGGCTCATTACATTTCTGTCCTTTGGATTTTTTTGAAGGTTCAAATCAAAATTCCTAAAGTTTTGGGCAGCACTGACACCGGAGCTTTCAAACACGGTGTTGATTGCAAGCTGGACAACGCAGCGGCAAAGTTCCCCACCGGCAACGCGGCCGGTATCATGACACAGCGTACACTCATATTGCGGGTCAAGATAATCGGCGGGAAAACCGGAGGATACAAGCAGTTCTCGACGCTCGCGCTGTTTTTTTTCTATAAGAGCGTTGGCGAGCCCACGAATTTCTTCGGAATTTCCCGCATTCATAAGCTGTCTGCCCATGTCGAATGCAATAGTCGCAAGGTTGTCATCAAGCTTTTTTATTTCGGGGTTGCGTGAATAGACCTCCTGCAGGCGGGAACTCTCAATACGGCGGGTTCTGCGCTTGCGTTCCGAAAGCTCGGTTTCAAGTTTTTTGCAGAAGGCGGCAGATTTAATCTTCATATACATCATCTCCGAGATCAACACCGAGAGCAAGGAGCTCTTCGGCACTGTATTGACGCTGTTTGTAATTTAAAGCACGATTAACAGGTTTCCCCTTTGATGCAGCAGCTGCCGGATGCGCTGCATTGCTGCGCTCGGTTTCTTCCCGTGCAGCAGAAACCGATACGATTCCGCGTTCGTGCCAATCCGAAAGCATCCTTTTCATTTCTGCAAACGGAGTACTTTTCTTTGACGCAAGTTCGGCGGCATAAAGAATCAATTCGGAATTCATGCACCAGTCGCTGCACCAGAGTTCAACCTGCTGTCTGTCGGATGATGTTGGCGTGCGCTTAAGTCCGGCTCTGGCAAATGCGCGGCGTGCAAGCTCGGCAAGCATATCCTGCTCGCGCAGCAATTCGCGCATCTTTTCGGGCGAAACACTGCCGTTTTCATGGTATTTTCCGAGAATTGCATCAAGGTATTTGAAGTTCGGCTTATCGATTGCAACAACATCGCGGCAGGCGATTTCAATGGCTTCGTCACTGAAGCCCCATTGAGTTGTCCATTTTTTATACAGTTCAAGTTCGTCTTCGGTCGGAAGGCGGCTGTTGCGCCAGCGCTTTAGAATTGCGGCCGCGCCGCTTGCAAGATCGTTTTCCATTGAGAAGCTTTCCGCCACCGAATCAGCGGTTGTACGGCCCTCGGATACAAGACGTTTGGCAACCGAATCCATATAGTTGATATGCACCCGTGCGCCTTTTTTTTCTATGCAATGCTGAACGATGAGCAGAGCGGCATCATCCTCAAACCCGAATATTTCCACCCAATCATAAACTTTCTGCAATTCCGCACCGGACATGTTCCTTGTTCCGAGAACAACCTGCAAACGCTGAACAAGCTTTGAGTAATGTGCGTTTTCGTTGTCAACGGGTCGCTTATCGGGAAGAGAGGCAGAAAGATTAAGATACTCTACGGAAAGCAGACTGCCGTCGATAATTCGCACAATACCGCATTTTTCCCAATAGCGGAAGGCTTCGGCAACCTGTGCATCGCTGAGCTTGAGTGCATCAGAAATCGAAACGGGGCTCGAAACCGCGCCGCCGGCAAGCATAAGCCCGTACAGATACACGCGGACGGCATTTTCGGGCGCATCCGGCACGAGTTCGGAAATAAAACGGTTGTCGACGATGGTAGTTCCAAAAAGGTCACGTCCCCTGAGTATTACTGTGTTCTGCATCGATTACCTCCTGTCCATCCTGCTGCGGCGAAACATCGGGTTGGTTTCGCGTTCAAGCTGATTTTAGCATTTTACGGTTCATCTGTCAATCAATTCGGGGTGATAATGCGAAACATGCGGGAAAACAGGCAACGCATTGAAGCAGCATTAATGTACATAACCAAGAAAATATCTGCATGGTCTTCACAGATTCGGTTTTGATTTCAAACTCCATTGACAGGCGCAAGTTATCCTGAAGCTGAGAATACCCTGAACATAATTGTATATCATGATCTTCCGAAAAAGTAATCGATAAACATTGACGATAGGCGAGGAATATGCTATACTCATAGAACACAATGTTTTGCGGCTGAGGCGGTATCACCCGTGATTTTCCGAAGACGGCAATGTATAAAAAGCCAACCGTTGAATGAATTCCGCGGGGCCGCGATGTGACGCAAAGCAAAAAAGAAAAACATTGGAGGAAGAAAATGAACAGATGTTCAAAACGCAGTTTCGGAATGAAGCTCATCGGCCTTATGACGGCAGCAATTATGCTTCTTGCATGTTGCATGCCCGCATTTGCGGCGGAGAGTGAAACACGGACCAACACCGAGAGCTTTCAGCTCCTGACCTATTCGGAGGATTCAGCATCCATGGGCAGCGGTTGGACGTGGGAAATCACGCTTCGAATCCGCAGCATCAGTCTTTCTGCAACCGAATGTATGGTTTTCAATCCGATGGAAACCGTTTATTCCTGCATTAAGAATCCGGTTTGCACAAACGACCTCGGTGTATACAACTATGAAAATACTGCGGTCCGCTACGACATCTATGCAAGCCGGGGAAACGCAAATTATTCCGGCGGCGAACAGCCTGCAATCGTTTGGAATCTCGGTGAAATCAACCCCGGTGATGTCATAACGATGAAGTTCAGAATCGATATTCAGGACTATTACTATGCCAACTTCCAGCTGCTCAATCAGTTCCTTGACGAGGGCGGAAGACTGTTCACAACAACCGGCACCGATGAAGGTCCGCGGTTTGTTTACAATGAAAACGGAGAGCAGGGCACTGCGGAATTCGATGTGCCGCAGGCGGATGTTTCCGGCGGTTTTGTTCTTAAACATCACTACCTTGTAAATTCCGAGGGACAGCCAATTGATGAAAACGGCAACGTCGTCGCTGCACCCGAATTTGCAGCAATGGTTGCAGAACCGGAGTATTACACCATTGACGGAAGAACGAGTCTCTATTTCACGGATAACAGTTGGTCTCCGTATCCGTATTATAATGTGGAAACGACGGACGAGGTTGAGGGTTACACTCGCGTAGGCTTCGTTTATAATAACGGAGAGTTCTCCACCGAGCCCACACATGAAGTCCACATCAACTACAACCAGAGCCTCAATAACCTTTGGATTGCATACGAGAGCAACGGTTCGGCATTTGTTCCCGGCGATGTAAACGGCGACGGACAGGTTATGACAGACGATGCGCTGACCGCAATGCGCTGCGCACTCGGCCTTATCAACCTTGATGCTTCTCAGCTTCGCGCGGCTGACATGGACGGCGACGGTGCGGTTTCAACAGCTGATGCGCTTACGATCCTGCGCCTTGCAATCTGTGCTCGCTGAAGCATCATGAATGCAAGCTTGCCGACAAAGCATTGCAGCGGACAGAGCCGACAACTGTTCTCGAAAATGCTTTGTTGCCGGCAATTACCCGAAGGACAGTGTCGGTCTTAACTCTGCCCGAACAGAAAATGCAATTATCTTGATGATTGCGGTGTCCTTGGCCGCAACTCATGCGTGATTCCCAAACAGGAAGGGAAAAAAGAACGGGACGAGCCGTACCCAACATGCGGTGCGTCCTTTTCTTTATGATGCGATAAATATATAGGATATTGCGAAAAAACATGAAAAAAATCCTTGCAAGCCTGTAAGGAAAATGTTATAATATTATGCCAACACCTTGCGCCGCAGCAAGTGCGGTGCCATATGACCATAAGGAGGTGAATTAAGTGAATAAGTACGAATGTTTGTATGTTATCGTGCCTGAGCTTAATGAGGAGGAAACCAAGTCCGTAATCGAAAAGTTCAACGGTGTTATCACCGCAAACGGCGGCATGATCGAAAATGTTGATGAATGGGGCAAGCGTCGTCTTGCATACACCATCGACTACAAGACCGAAGGCTACTATGTTCTCGTTGTGTTCGACGCACCCGCCGAGCTGCCCGCAGAACTTGAGCGTAACATGAAGAATGATGAAAAGATCATGCGCTACAAAGTGACCCGCCATCATGCATAAACCTTGAGAAAGGATTTAGAATGAACAAGATATTTCTTATTGGTAATCTCACGGGTGATCCCGAACTGCGCACAACGCCGAACGGCATAACCGTATGCACGATGAATCTTGCCGTCAATCGACGTTTTTCGGGCAATCGCGAAGAACGTCAGACGGACTTCTATCGCGTGACTGCATGGAGACAGCTTGGCGAAACTTGTTCAAGGTTCTTGAGCAAGGGCAAAAAAATCGCTGTTGTCGGCGAGTTTGTGCCGCGTACATATGAGGGGAAGGACGGAGCAACCCGAGTTTCTCTCGAAGTCACGGCCGAGGAGATCGAATTCCTTTCTCCGCGCGATGCAGCAGGCGGTCAGAGTTATCCGCAGCAGGGATATCAATCCAACCAGCAGGGCTACAACAGAAATTATCCGCCTCAGGATTATCAATCCGCACAGGACGGCGGCAATTTCTCCGCTTCCCGTCAAAACAGTTGGCAGGACGGGAGGGGGCAGCAGTCTGCGCGTGACGGTTTCGCGGCAAATTCTTTTGATTCCGCAAACAGCTCCGGCAGTGCAACTGATGGCTTTACTGAGATTTCCGATTCGGATTTACCGTTTTAATTTTGCGAAAGGAGTAAATTTCAATGGAAGACCGCAAAATGAAGCCCCGTCCCAGGAAGGGCAGGCGCAAAGTCTGTCAGTTCTGCGTTGATAAGGTTGAACATATCGACTACAAAGACGCTGCAAAACTCCGCAAGTTCATCACTGAGCGCGGTAAAATCATGCCCCGCCGTATGAGCGGTGTGTGCGCAGAGCACCAGAGGGCGCTCGCATCCGCAATCAAATCTGCACGTCAGGTCGCTCTGCTTCCTTACGTCCAGGACTGATTACAATAGCTGAACCGTATTGAGCGTTAAGCTCATAAATAACAAAATGAACATGATTAGGCTGCTGTCAACAGTGCTTTGTTGGCAGCAGCCTTTTTACTGCGAAAAAACGGCCCCTTTCGTTCATGTTTTCAGCAGTATAAAACAAGCCGGAAGATGGGAATGCCCGTTTATCTGCTTATGCAACGGATAAACGGGCATTTAAATGCTGAATGATAAATCAAAAGCAGTCAGTAATTAATTAATCCAACATCTGTTTGGGGCCTGCATTAATGATGTTTTCGGGCATGTTGTTATATTTGCTGAAATTCTTTATGAACATTGCAGCAAGTTTTTTGGCCTGTTCATCGTAGGCATCCTTATCGGCCCACATGTCGCGCGGGTTAAGAACCTCGGCGGGAACGTTGGGGCAAGTTTGGGGAACGAGTACGTTAAAGATGGGGTGAAGCTTATATTCAACATCGTTCAGTTTGCCTTCAAGTGCGGCAGTGACCATTGCGCGTGTGTATTTTATCTTCATGCGGCTGCCGACACCGTAAGGACCGCCGGACCAGCCTGTGTTGATAAGGAACACGTTTGCGTTATGTTCATCGATTTTCTTACCAAGCATTTCTGCATATACGGAAGGATGCATCGGAAGGAAAGGCGCACCGAAGCAGGTTGAGAAGGTCGCCTGCGGTTCCTTAATGCCGCGCTCGGTTCCCGCAAGCTTGCTTGTGTAACCGGAAACAAAGTGATACTTTGCCATATCTTTTGTAAGCTTTGAAATCGGCGGCAAAACACCGAAGGCGTCAGCTGTCAGGAATATGACGGTTTTGGGGTGATTGCCCATGCCGGGAATCACACAGTTGGGAATATACTCAACCGGATAGGCGGCACGTGTATTTTCGGTTATTGAGGAATCTGCAAAGTCAAGTTTGCGGGCATCGTCCATAATGACGTTTTCGACAAGCGTACCGAACTTTATTGCATCCCAAATCTCGGGTTCGTTTTCCTTTGAAAGGTTGATACATTTTGCATAGCAGCCGCCTTCAAAATTGAAAACGCCGTTATCGGACCAACCGTGTTCGTCATCGCCGATCAGCCAACGATCGGGATCGGCGGAAAGCGTTGTTTTGCCGGTTCCGCTGAGTCCGAAGAACAGCGCAGCGTCGCCGTCGTCGCCGATGTTTGCAGAGCAATGCATGGGGAAAACACCCCTTTGCGGCATGAGAAAATTCATAACGGAGAACATGCCTTTTTTGATTTCGCCGCTGTAAAGCGAGCAGGCGACTGTTACACGATGCTTTTCGAAATCAAGTATGATTGCCGCTTCGGAATTCACGCCGTCAGCAGCGGGGGAACACTTGAATCCGGGTGTGCAGAGAACGGTGAAACCGGGAACGAAAGTATCGAGCTGCTCCTTGGAGGGGCGAACAAATGCCTGAGTTGCAAACAATGCGCTTGCTGCGTTTTCGCAGACAACACGAACGGGAAGCGCATATTGCGGATCTGCACCGACAAAGCCATCAACAACAAAAACTTCGCGGTTTTGCATATATGCACACATTTTAACATAGATTGCATCTGCTTTCTCACTGCTGATCGGCACATTCACCTTGCCCCAGTCAATAAGATTATGCACGGAAGGTTCATCAACGATGAAACGATCATCGGGGGAACGACCCGTGTATTTTCCGGTGTTGATAACAAATGCACCGGTGCTGCAAAGCTTGCCTTCGCCTCTTTCGAGTGCATGTTCAACAAGTTCAGCAGGTGCGAGGTTGCGATAAACAGCCTTGGGGTTAAGAATGCCCATTTGTTCAAGATATGCTTTCATATTCATGCTCCTTTCAGCATCAATCGCTTTTTTGGACGGTTTTATTTCCTGATGAAGAGAATCCCGAGCGTCCTGGGGCCGCAATGGCTTGCAACGGTACAACCGGCCGTTGTCAGAATGACTTCATCAAAGTCCGCAATTTCACGCACAAGCTTTACACACTCCTGAACAATTTCGTCGGGAGTTTCCGTGTAAGTAATGAATATGCGATGGCTGCGGATATCATTGCGCCCTTCAAGGCGCTCTTTGATATAGTTTTTGAGGCAGCGTTCCCATGACCCGCGGTATTTTTTGGCAACACGCATCTTGCCGTTTGCGACTTCAATACCGGGATGCAGCTGCAGAAGGTTTGCCCCGAGAGCGGATACAGCCGAGCAGCGTCCGCCGCGAACCATGTAGTCAAGCCTGTCTAAAACGAAGCTGGTTTCAACATTCGGGATGATGTCTTCATCAAGTGCCTTTTTAATCTCTGCACCGTTAAGACCCTTTTCGGCCATGTCACAGGCTTCGAGCACAACGTGTCCAACGCCGCTTGAAAGGTTGAGGGAATCAACAACAAAGACCTTATCGTTGCCTTCTGCAGCAATGCATGCATTGCTGTAACTTGATGAAAAGTGAGAGCTGATTGTGATAAAAACAACATCGCTCCCGTCCGCTGTCATCTCCGCAAATGTCTTTTGCAGAGATTCAACGCTCGGAGCGGCCGTTTTGGGAAGCGTTTTTGCTTCGCCGCACCGTTTGAGCAACTCGCGCATTGTGATATCCACACCGTCGCGATACTCCTCGTCGCCTATCTGCACATAAAGCGGCATAACGGTAACGCCGCGCTGACTGTACAGATTTGTTCCGTGAACCTCGTTCAAAAGGTCCGCCGTGCTGTCACAGCAAATTTTGACCATAAAATAACTCCAAAAAATAAAGAAATATAATACCTCTGTAATTGTAGCACAACCTGCTGCAACTGTAAAGCAGATAAGCATGTTTTTTGCAGGAATAACAACTAATATATAAATACTTTTCCCTCGGAAGGCATGTGATTCGGCATTCGATGCAAAAAGCCCCGACGCCGTGGCTGAGGGGGCTCATAAAATATAAAACCTTTTGCCTAATGTTTTTGTCCGCACGGAGAGAACATCGTTTCCGTGCGGCGCATTAATGCAGGCAGGTCGATGCTCTATTCTATGCCGAGGCAAAGACGGGCAAGTACAATTGCATCATCAAGCTGAACAGCATCATCTGCATTCATGTCCGCATCATCAAGCTCAAGCTGGGGTATAATGCCCATTGCGGAGCGCATTATTGTCAATGCATCGGGAAGTGAAATGCTTCCGTCGGCGTTGACGTCGCCGCCGTAAACCATGGTGACGTTCGAAATGCCGTCCTCCGCACCAATGACGAAATCACCTTCGGCATTAGAGCCGATCAACTCACCGCGGCAAAAATACCTGTGCATTGTTGAGTCGCTGTAGGTTGACGAACGGAAAACGACACTGCGGCCCGCACGTTTCATATCGAGATAGCCGCGTCCGAGACACTTGACGGTAAATGTGCTTTCAAAACCGGCAAGGTCAACACGAACGGATGAAATTCTTGCTTTGACATCGAACCCGGTAACGGGAGCTCCGCCGACGATTTCAATATCGTTTGCGCGGCACACGGGAGTAATAAAGCTGAATGCAGTAAGATTCGGACAATTATTTGCATGTATGGACGGAGTTCCCGCCATGAACAGACGAATTTCGCTCACCTGCGTTTCGGAAAGAATCAGATTTCCTCCGAGAAAAACGTCCGCACCGATAAAGCAGGGATTCGGAATGTATGGTGTAACATAGTTAGTAAATGTGTGCAAATAATTGTTTTCCCACGTCATGTTGTTCATCAGCATGAGCTGTTCGATGCTGTCCGGATCATATTCTGTCGGACGCTGATAGAATGTGGACAGTATCTTGGTGCCGTTGCTGATATCCCCATTGTGGTAAGGTTGTGAATAGAACTCCTGCATAAGACGGATATCAAGGGTGAGTTCGTCATCCGTTGCCGCAAACGCGGAAAACGATGAAAGAAGCATTGCAGCACTCAAAACGAGCACAATAGACAGTTTGAAAAGTCGATTCATGGTAACCTCCGTATCTGATCTGAAAGATAAGTTGAAAACCTGCTGCTCGAAAGGGCAGTATCAGGCGCTCAAAAAGCTGCATTGCAAAATTCAAAGCATCTTTTTACTTCAATCTATTATATCATTCTTGAACCTGCTGCGCAAGTGCATAATAAAATATATTAGAACGGATTCTGCAAATGAGCATATTCTTTTTTTGTCACCGTTGATTCGAATTTGGGTATTGATATTATATTCGTGGCATAGTATAATTCAATCTAAGAAAAGCTTGCTTTGCTTTTGCAGCTGAAATGAAAGGACACTCGTGATTGTCGGGTGAGAAAAACATATGCAAATTAACTACATTGATGATAACTCCTCAGAACGGCTGCCGGAACCGGAATCCTTTGACAACATCTTTGCAAATATCGGCGAACTGCGCGAATTGCAGCATATACACACTGCTGCCATGATGCAGCTGCGGCTGAAATTTGAAATCCTCAACAGTGAGTTCAGGGTTCATCATCATCGCAATCCGATTCATCATATTGAGAGCAGACTTAAATCGACCCGAAGCATGTACAACAAACTTGTTCAGCGCGGCTTTCCCACGAGCATTGAATCTGCAAAGAAGAACCTTAACGACATTGCAGGTGTGCGCGTTGTGTGCTGCTATATTGACGATGTTTATGATATGGAAGATATGCTTCTGCGTCAATCGGATGTTAGGCTCATTGAACGCACGGATTATATAAAAAATCCTAATTTTAACGGATATCGCAGTCTTCATCTTGATGTTGAGATCCCTGTGTACCTGTCCTCAAAAACCGAGTACGCTCGTGCGGAAATTCAGCTCCGAACTGTGGCAATGGATTTTTGGGCAAGCCTTGAGCACGATTTGCGTTATAAATCAACCAAGAACATTCCGGAAGACATAAGCCGCGAAATGTTCAACTGCGCAGATGAAATTGCAGCAATAGACGTACGAATGCAGCGCATATATAAACAGATTCAAAAGCTCTGATTCTCGGATGCTTAACACTTTTTTGATAACAAAAAGAGCAGGGCTGACACTTGTTTTTGATAATTGAATCAAAGATTATCGGTTTGACCGATGCAGCACTGCTCTTTTATGTGCAAATACGTTTATACTTTTTGCAGGATTTTTAATACTGTGCTCTTTCGCCTCCGATGAGCTTGGGGCGGTTGCGTGCCATGGTGACATTTGCGCAGCCGATTTTTGTGTTTTCATTATGAATCGGAACGCAGACCGGACGCATATGCATTCCGATGAAAACGCCGCCGATATCTATTCCTGCACGTGCGCGCATCTTAATATCCTCAACAACGACCGGATCGGTAAACTGCTGCATTGCCTGAACGCTCCACGCTCCGCCGGCGTGAAGCGCAGGCTTCACTGAAACCTGCTCAAAATCATACTTTTCCATGCATTCGCGTTCAACAACAATTGCTCTGTTGAGATGTTCACAGCATTGACACGCGAGAAAAAGGCCCTTGCCGTGAATATAGGGGAGGACTGTTTCCATAATTGCTCGCGCCGCATCCTCTGTTGAATGGGTTCCCATATGGAAACCCATCACCTTGCTCGTGCTGCATCCGATGACGAGTATGTCTCCCTTACGGAGCGTGTAATGTCCTTCACTGCAATTGCGGAAGAGTTCTTCCATAACTGCTGCGGTTTCCTGCTTAAGGGTTTCGATTGAAAAATCCATTTTTATACCTCATTGTGCCGCGCTCATATCATGGCGGACGGCATCCTTTCAAAAATGATTCCAACGGTATTATACCCCTGCAGCGGTGCTTTTTCAACCGGATTCGGAGAGTAATTAAAAGAGAATGCCGGGCAGGGAATCAGTCGTCGTGCTCCTTGAATCCTTCGCCGTATGCGGCATCAACGGATGTTATCATGACAAAAGCCTTGCTGTCACATTCATGCGCAATACGCTTAATGCTGAAAACTTCGGCTTTTGAACACGTGCAGAACAGGATCTGCTTACTGTTGCCGGTGTATGCGCCTTTGCCGTCTGCAACGGTGACTCCGCGTTCAATCTCTTCGCCGATGCGCCTTGCAACATTGTCTCCGTTGGAAGTGACGATGATAAGAAGTTTGCGGGAATCGATACCATACATCAGCTTGTCAACTATCAGGCTGTATCCGATAGTCATTATCATGCCGTACAGGACGGCGTTTATGTTGCCGTAAACGATCCAACCGAGCATAATGATAACACCGTCAACAGCGAGGGATATGCTCCCTATTGAAAGCTGGGGATTCTTTTTGCGAATTGCAAGAATGACAAAGTCTGAACCGCCGGTTGAAGAATCGCGCATATAAATGAATGCAAGCCCGGCGCCTGCGAGTATGCCGCCGAAAATTGCAGCCAAAATCGGCTCTCCCGTGTATGTCGGCAGGAGCGGCATAATATAGTCCACGATAACGGCAGAAATAAGAATCGTCTTTACCGACCGCAGGAAGAACATCTTGCCGAGAGTTCGAATGCAGATAAGAATGATCGGAATATTGATAATGACAGTGCAAAGTCCGATCGGAATTTTGCCGCCCGTTATATAATTGACAAGAATTGCAAGACCCGAAACGCCGCCGGGTGCAAAATTTGAAGAAACGGCAAAAGTATACATGCCTGCACCGTAAAGAACGCTGCCGATTATGTCGTACAGAACATCGATAAGCAATGTTTTGGGGTCGATTTTAAGCTTTTCAGCTTTTTTTTCACTCATTTGAACACAGTCCTCCGTTGTTTTTGATGCTTTCGGAAGGATGAATTTTCATCCCACCGTACAGCTAAAGCATTTTAACACTGCAACAGGATATTTACAACCCCATTTTGTAAATATATACATTGTTCGGCAACATATTGACTTTCCGCAGCAATCGAGTAAAATACACTGAGAAGAGTGAATGACTCGGTTCGAAAGGAATCATGTTTTTATGAATATTTATGTTGCAATGCCTGTTACGCAGGAACATATCAATACACTTAAGGCTTCCTGCCCGGAAGGCAATTTCGAATTCGCCCGAGTGTTGAACGGAGCCGATGAAAGATGCGCAAAAGACCCGTTTGATTTGGACCGCGAAATGATTAAGTCCGCAGATGTTGTTGTCGGCAATATCCCTGTCGATATTCTTCCGGAATGCACACGGCTGAAGCTTTTGCAGCTTAACATGGCCGGGTCGGACGCCTATGCGGGTAAACTTCCTGCGGGAGCTGAACTTGCAAACGCAAGCGGTGCATACGGACTTGCAATCAGTGAACATATGCTTGGAATGCTTTTGATGTTGATGAAAAAACTTGATGTCTATCGCGACAATCAGAACAAGGGGCTTTGGCGCGATGAAGGAAACGTTGAAAGCATAGAAAATGCAAAAGTTCTTGTTGTCGGGCTTGGCGATATCGGAGGAGAATTTGCACTGCGATGCAAAAAACTCGGTGCGTACTGCATCGGCATACGCCGCAGCAAAGCTGCAAAACCGGATTTTGTGAATGAGCTGCACACTCTTGAAGCACTGGATAACCTGCTTTCGGATGCGGACGTTGTTGCGCTTGCTTTGCCGAACAGTGCAGAAAGCCGCGGATTGATGAACGAAGAGCGGCTGCTCAAAATGAAGCGCGGTGCGATACTGCTCAATGTCGGAAGGGGCAATGCAGTGGATACCGATGCCCTTGTCCGCGTTTTGAACAGCGGCCGAATTAAAGCCGGGTTGGATGTTACCGATCCCGAACCGCTCCCTCAGGGGCATCCGCTTTGGAACTGTCCCGGGGCATTGATAACGCCGCATATTTCCGGTTATTATCATCTTAAACAGACGCATGACAGAATAATTGAGATTGCAGCGGCAAATATTCGAAGCCTGCTCGACGGAAAGCCGATTTTAAATGCAGTTGATGCTGAAACCGGTTACCGAAAGCCTGATAACAGGTTTTGACACTTTGAACAACAGATTCGGATGTTTTTACAAAGTGGCGGTATAAAGCCCTTGACATAATTTGGTTTAAATGGGATTTATCTGTTTGAAAAAGGAAAAGCGTGACTCATCGTCAACGCGATCAGCTTGATATATTAGTTTTAGGGTATTGCTCATTTTGCTCCAATGTGCTACAATGAACCGTATCAAGCGTGTACCCGTAGCCCAGCTGGATAGAGTGACAGACTCCGACTCTGTAGGTCATGGGTTCGAATCCCATCGGGTACGCCAGACGAACCTCTTTTGCACGGCAAAAGAGGTTTCTTTAATTCTTTGCGTACAGAAGCCGTAAAAAAACAATACAAGAAGTAATTCGAACCGTTGCAGAAAGATTCTCGAACGCACGGAGCCGCTTATGAATAATCGGCAAACGCGACGCAAAGCAACCGGAAATCATGGCGGGAGCAGTGCCGAAGGCAATCTAAGCAAAGAAACCGAAACGGGTTTATTCCTGCAACCATAATCTTTGGGTAACGCCGCTGTCAGTACTCCCGGAGCGTATAACGGATAGAATATTCTATATTACTCTCGGAAACTGATATACAGATTATTTGTTTATCCGGTTCGTGCTTTCTTAATTGAATGTTGTGCGGTCGGCTGTGGCCGGTGCAACGAAGAATGTGAAAAATAAGCAATAAATGTTAAAAATATTAAAACATCAAACCGTGAACGCTGCAGCAATCCGATGTATCTGTCAATGTTGGATTTATGTACAACATGAGCAGGTGGTTGTATGAATATGAAAATATTATTCTATATCGACATAATAATGCATTACGAATGCTGAAAATATCATAAAGACGGGATTAAAACTATCGAACTCTTGTCCTTGCAAATCGGGCAAATATGCTGTATAATCTATCTTGACTAACTCTATCGGTAGGAGAATTGGTATGGATAAGAATCACATAAACCTCTGCCTTTCGGGACAGAGTTTTCGGATAGTAACTGATGATGACGTTGATTACGTCAAACAACTTGAAAAGAGAATCAACTCACGGATTGAAAGCTATAAAAAGCGTTATCCTCAAATGAGCGCAACGCGCTGCACATTGCTTGCAATGCTTGAATTAGAGGATGAGCTTGCAAGAGCCAAGGAAAACTACGAGGCTCTGGATGCAAAGATTTCTCAGCTGCGCAACATGCCGCGTATTAATACGCCCGCCGCAAGGATGGCATCGGCGCGAAATGGGCAGCAGATGACAAATGCAGAAAGAAATCTGCCCACAGCGCCTGCTCACAGCAGCACAGGCAGCACAATTGAAAACACTGCCGAAACAGCAGCGGAATCCGGCACGCTTGTCGGCGGCTGAGACAGCGGACGTTTTTGCATTAATTGATTGATGTGCCGCTAATACTGAATAACATGCGGCTGTAAAAGGATTGTTTTAGTAAAGATGGAATTGCTTTCACCCGCCGGCAGCAGGGAAGCACTGACTGCGGCAGTACAAAACGGAGCTGATGCAGTCTATTTTGGCGGCGGCAGCTTTAATGCACGACGTTTTGCAGACAATTTTGAAGGTGACGGGATTATTTCCGCCGTCGATTACTGTCACGAACGCGGAGTGCGTGCCTATATTACATTAAATACGCTCGTATTCGATCGTGAGCTTTGTGATGCACTTGTTTTTGCAGAGCAGCTTTATCGAATCGGAGTTGATGCCGTGCTTGTGCAGGATCTGGGGCTTGCCGGGCTCATTCGCCGTAATCTGCCGGAGCTTACGCTTCACGCAAGCACTCAAATGGGTATTCATGACTTAGGCGGGCTTCAATACTGCAAACGCATAGGGCTGACCCGTGCGGTGCTTGCACGCGAAACAAGCCTTGCTCAGATAAAATACCTTTCGAATAACTGCGATATTGAACTTGAGACTTTTGCGCACGGTGCACTGTGCATGAGCTTTTCCGGAAGCTGTCTGTATTCCTCGATGTCCGGTGAGCGCAGCGGCAACAGAGGCACATGCGCTCAGCCTTGTCGAAAGAACGCAAGCATTTTCGGTCGACCGTCCGATAAAGATTTTTGCTTGTCACCGAACGATATATGCATGATTGAGCACCTGAATGCATTGCAAAGAGCGGGCGTGGCATGTGTCAAAATTGAAGGCAGGATGAAAAAGCCTGAATATGTTGCAGCGGTAACGCGCTGTTATCGTGCGGCACTTGACGGGGCCGATGCATCAACAATCGCAAGGCTGAAGCAGGAACTCTTTGCTTTTTTTAACAGAGGCGACTTTAACACATCGCATCTGTACCGCGACTCGGTTAAAACGGATCGAGTCGGAAACAGCAAACCGGATAAAGCTGCCTTGGCTGTCGCCAGGCAAAGCATACAGGGAGAGAATCGCAGGCGCGAGGTTGACATGACGCTTACACTATCCGTCGGAAGCGCGGCACAGCTGAACATTGCCGATGGAGAACATGCTGTTTCAATGTCGGGTGCTGTTGTGAAGACGGCAAGCAAGCCGCAGCAGGCGGAATTGTACGCGGAACGATTGAAAAAACTCGGGAATACCCCGTTCGTTGCACAAAAATGCACCGTGCGGATGAATCCCGATTGCTATATTTCGGCCGCGGAGTTGAATGCGTTGCGCAGGGATTGCATAAACGAAATGCTCAACATGTATCATGTACGCAATACTGTTCCGGTATTTGATGAAACGGCGGCAGCAGATGTGCGGAATATCCGTATTACGGCGGACAGGCAAGTATATTCAGCGGGATTTCTGTATGCAAGGGTGTCAAATGTTATGGCTGCTGAAGCTGCGGCAAAAGCGGGAGCGGAGTTTATTGCATTTGAACCGTGTACATTTGATAACAACGCAACGCAGATAAACGGGCTTTTGAAGCTCAAAGAAAAGTTTGCAAACGGGCAGAGGCTGCTTCTTGCGCTTCCGAATGTCATTATCACCGAAAAACAGCATCAATGTTTCAGATTGTTTGCCGAATCGGGCACGTTTGACGGCATTGAAACAAATAATATAGGTCAAATTGCCTTCTTCGATTATTTTAAAAATGATTCGGCGGAGCGCGATGCAATACAAAACGAAAAAAGCTGCAAAAAACACGCTCCGCTTGGCGGCGGATTAATTCGAATCGCAGGCATCGGCATGAATGCAATGAACAGCTTTACAATGAAATGTCTGACAGAGTTGGGATATGATTATATAATGCCTTCGCCCGAACTGACCGGGGTGCAGCTTGCGTCAATTGCAGAGCATTCTGCCCTTGCCGGCAGAATGCTTATCGGCATACACGGCAGAACTCCGCTTATGCAGCTGCTGCATTGCCCGATAAAGGAGCACAAAGGCTGTCAAAACTGCATGGGAATTGCAGGCGCCGTCACGGATGAAGCGGGAAGGGTTTTCCCGTTGGTAAACATTCGTTATCCCGATAACTGCCTTGTTCGAATGCTGAATTGCCGCACGACAGATTTGATAGATTTGTTTGACAGAATTCCTCAAACGGCAGGATATGTACTCAACTTCGTCGGGGAACAGATTGACGAAGTTACCGAACGAATTGCTGCTGCAAACGAAGCAATGAACGGGAAACGGCAAACGCAGTATCCAAACTCGACTCGCGGTCATTGGGTGCGGAAGGTGGAATGAAAACAAGATAGGCTTTATGTCTGAAAGGATAAAAATGATTACGGATAAAGTGCTGAAAACACTTGAATATGACAAAATTCTTAAGAAACTGCACATGCATTGCGGCTGCTGCGTGAGTCGTGAGCTTGCAGATGAGCTTCGGCCGAAGACGGAATTTGATGATGTTAATGCAGAACTTCGGCTTACAAGCGAGGCGGAAACATACTTTCTGCGCACGGGTTATTCACCGATTGATGATTTCCCGGATATTCGTTCAACGCTTAAGCGCATGAATGCGGCCCTTTATTTAAGCTGTGAAGAATTGCTGAACATCGCAAAAGCACTAAAGGCTGTTCGAGTTGCACGCGAACAGCTCACGCCACTGACCGCAGCGAATGATGGTGACAATTCAACGGATGAAATTCCGTGCGCGCTTGCAAATCTTGCGTGCGGGCTTGTTGCACATAAGTATATTGAGGATGAATTGAATCGCTGTATTTTGAGCGAAGATGAACTTTTTGACGGAGCTTCACCTGCACTTGCCAGAATTCGCCGCAATAAACGCATTGCAAATGAAAGGGTTCGCGAAAAGCTGAACAGCATAATCCGTTCTTCAACGTATTCAAAGTATTTGCAGGATCCGCTAATAACGATTCGCAACGGACGTTTTGTTGTTCCCGTTAAACAGGAATATCGACAGCAAATTCCGGGGCTTATTCACGACCAATCCGGAAGCGGGCAAACGCTGTTTGTTGAACCTGCCGCAGTTGTGGAACTCGGAAACGAGTATAAAAAGCTTGTAATTGAAGAACAAGCCGAAATCGAACGAATTCTTACTGAGTTGACTGCGCTTGTAAAACCGTCGGCAAATGACATATACACCGACCTTCAAACCCTCGGCATTATTGATCTTTGCTTTGCAAAGGCGAAGCTTGCCAAAGAAATGAAGGCGGTTTGCCCGAAAACAAACGCTGAGGGACGAATTAAAATCGTTCGGGGCAGGCATCCGCTTATCCCGAATTATTCGGTTGTTCCGATTGACATAAGACTCGGGACGGATTTCACGACGCTTATCGTTACAGGTCCTAACACGGGCGGCAAAACCGTAACGCTTAAAACCACCGGGCTGTTTACTTTGATGGCTCAGTCAGGCATGTTCGTGCCTGCAAATGTCGGCACTGAAATTGCTGTTTTTGAAAGTATTTTTGCTGATATCGGAGATGAACAGAGCATTGAGCAGTCGCTTTCAACGTTTTCGAGCCACATTCGGAATATTGTCGGCATCCTTGAAGCTGCGGACGACAGATCCCTTGTACTTTTGGACGAACTGGGAGCAGGAACCGACCCGATCGAGGGCGCGGCACTCGCAATGAGCATACTTGAGGAACTGCATTCCCGCGGCTGTTTCACAATTGCAACAACGCATTACAGCGAGATTAAGGCGTTTGCACTGACACGACCCGGAATGGAAAACGCATCCATGGAGTTTGATGTTGATAAACTCTGCCCGACGTATCGGCTTTTTATCGGCATCCCGGGCAAATCCAATGCGTTTGAAATAAGCCGTCGGCTTGGTATCGATGAATATATACTTGATAATGCAAAAGCATTCATCAAAAAAGAGGATACGGATTTTGAAGCAATTCTGTCAGATGCAGAAATGAAGAAACGCCGCGCTGAGGAAGAAATGGAGCTTGCGGAACAGGCGCGTGCAGAGCATGACAGGCTTGCCGAGGAGCTGAAAGCGGAGCGGGAAAAACTTGAACGTGAAAAGGCGGAGCTTCGCGCCAAGGCAAAGGAAGAAGCACGAAAAATAGTTGACGCTTCCCGCCGCGAGATGGAACAGATAATCATGCAGATCCGTGCTGTTAAAACCATTGATCAGCGTGCCGCTGACAGGATTATCCAACAGGGAAGAGACGCTGTGCGCAAGGCGGAGAGTGAACTTGCCGAGGACCTGCCGAAACTGAAAACCGGTGACGGAAAACCTCCGAAAATGGTCGTGCCCGGGCAGACTGTAAATGTCGTAAGCCTTGGAAAGAACGCAACAGTGCTCTCAAAACCGGACAAGAACGGCGAGGTTCAGGTTCAGGTTGGAATAATCAAACTTTCCGTTCGATTGGACGATATCAGGCTTTCAAACGAAAAAACCGAAAAGAAGACAAATGTCAAGGTTGAATATAACCCTGCAAACACTGTCGGATTGGAGTTGGATATTCGCGGTATGCTCGTTGACGAGGCAAAGCCTATAGTTGACAAATACCTGCTCGATGCACACCTGCAGGGGTTGAGTGAGGTTAATATCATTCACGGAAAGGGTACGGGTGCGCTTCGCGCCGGAATACAGCAGTACCTCAAGAACCACCCGCATTGCAAAGCGTTCCGCAACGGCAACTACGGAGAGGGTGATTACGGCGTTACCGTTGTCACTTTGAAATGAGCAAAGGGCGAATTCGCATGCACATATTTATCGAGGAGATAAGCAAGTGATTATTGTTTCAAGTTGTCTTGCAGGCAGGCCGTGCAGGTATGACGGCACGGCAAAGCCGAATGAAAGGGTTATGCGCATGGTGCGTGAAGGCGTTGCGCTCCCTGTTTGTGCGGAGGAACTGGGCGGACTTCCAACTCCGCGCAAACCGTGCGAGATAATCGGCGGAGACGGCATGGATGTGCTTGACGGCAAAGCGTATGTTCAAACCGAGGATGGAGCGGATAAAACCGCCGAGTTTATTGCGGGTGCAAATGCCGTGCTTGCACTTGCAAAAGAATGCGGTGTAAAAAGCGCGGTTTTAAAAGCAAAGAGTCCGTCCTGCGGCTGCGGGAGAATTTACAACGGATGCTTTCGCGGAGAACTCCGTCCGGGATACGGGGTTACGGCTGCACTGCTTGAAAGGAACGGCATTCACGTTCAAACGGAGGAGTGACGAACGTTATGGAAAACGATAGAACGCTCGCGAGCGAAAAAATACTTGTTGTTGATGATGATGAGAAAATCTGCCAGATACTGTCGCTCTATCTTCGCAGCAAAGGGTACGAAGTGTTCACCTGTCAAAGCGGCAGCAAAGCAATTACAAGTTTTGAAGAATTCAGTCCGGATCTCGTTCTGCTGGATGTTATGCTTCCCGGGATGGACGGTTGGGAGATACTCAAACGAATCCGAAAGATCAGCAATGCACCGGTGATCATGCTTACCGCAAAGGGTGACACAACAGACAGGGTTCAGGGGCTTGATTGCGGTGCAGATGATTATGTTGTCAAACCATTTGATTCAAAGGAGCTTATTGCACGGATACGAGCCGTGATGAGAAGGTCCGGACAGCCGGAAGAGATTGAAAAACATATCAAAATCGGCAGCCTTGATGTCGACACAAACAATCGTGTTGTGTATGTTGACGGCAACAGAATCGAGCTTGCACCGAAGGAGTTCGATTTGCTTTGTTATTTTATCCACAATAACGGTAAAGTGCTTACACGAGGACAGCTGCTGGATGATGTTTGGGGCTTTGAGTTCTATGGAGACAGCAGAACGGTTGATGTTCACGTCAAGCGTCTGCGTGATAAACTTGGACAGAGCGATTTTTGGTCAATTCGAACCGTGTGGCGGGTCGGCTATAAATTCGAACGCTTTGATTTACCGATGGACGATGCGGACAAATAAATCATTTGCTTCGGATTATTAACACGGACTTGCTCAAATTCAAAGGCGGCATTGACCGCGAGGGCGGTGCAGCAGGAGGAAAAATGCTCAGAACGCTGTTTTCAAGGATGTTGGCGGCATATCTTTCCGTTATCATCATTGTGTTGATTGCGCTTGGGTTCATGGCAAGCAGCATTTTTCACGATCACTATATAGAAAAAATCAAGTCCGAACTTGTACGTGAGGCGGATGCGATTTGCCGCATAGTCCTTGAAGAATACATGGACGACGCAAAACGCCCCGTTGCAAAAGAAAAACTGTTCGCAATAGTACGTCAATATGAAGCATTGCTGCAGCTTTGCTTCATTGATCCTTCGCTTGGAATAAGAAGCTTCTACGATGAAAAAAATGCATCAAAATGGCAGGCGAGCGAAGAATTCGATGTTGAGACCCTTGCAAAAAACATTGTTTCTCAAACCAATTTCGAATACGGCTATGCTTACGACCTTTTAGACGGATACACAACCGTTCGAACACTCACGGTGACATGTCCGATAAGCACCGCCGAGAATATCACTGTCGGAGCATTGATGCTGCATTACGATATGGACGGAATATACGCATCGCTGAACAAACTGTACATTGATGTTTTCGCCGCTGTAGCGGGTGCAGTGCTGATAACGATTCCTATTGCGTTCATAATTTCGAAGTATATAACAAAGCCGGTATCCCAGATAAACGATGCCGTAACGGCTTTTTCACGGGGGAACTACGACAGCAGAGTTAAAGTCGGAAGAATGGATGAGCTTGGTGAGCTTGGCATCAGTTTCAATGATATGGCGGACAAAGTTTCGGAACTTGAAAAAATGCGGCGCGATTTTGTTGCAAATGTATCTCATGAGCTGCGGTCGCCGCTTTCATCAATTCGCGGCTTTCTCGAAGCAATGGAGGATGGCACGATTCCGACGGACGAACATGAAAAATATATCGAAATCGTTCTTGACGAGACCCGTCGGATGTCCGGAATGGTCAATGATTTGCTTGATATTGCCCGAATTGAATCCGGTCAATACAAGCTTAATTTGTCGGTTTTCGACATAAACGATCTGATAGGCCGCGTGCTGATAACCTTTGAAGCACGTATCACGGCGAAACATGCCGATGTTGATGCTCAGCTTGATTACGAACCGGTGTTTGTTGAAGCGGACAGGGACAGAATCGGGCAGGTTCTTCACAATCTGATTGATAATGCGATTAAGTTTATGCCCGAGAATTACGGTTTGCTCACAATAAAATCGGTCGTCAGCAAACATAAAGTTTATGTCAGCGTTTGCGATAACGGTCCGGGTATTCCCAAAGAAGATATTGCGCATATCTTTGACCGTTTCTATAAAGCTGAAAAAGCACATACCTACAAAAACGGATCCGGAACAGGGCTCGGGCTTTCAATTGTGAAGTTGGTTATCGACCAACATCATGGTGAAATCAAAGCTGAGTCATCGGAAAACGGAACGGTTTTTACCTTCAGCCTGAAACAGGCGCTTCCTCCGCCGAGACGACAGCCTGCGGCAGAGTGAGTGCAAAATAATCATAAAACAAACTTTAACAAATACAAAAGTTAAGGAGGCAATTAATGAACAGCAATCTGAACAAACATGAAGAGAAAGAGAAAAAGCCGATAACTGTGTCATGGCAGGACGGCGATACGACGCATGTGCAAACAACGGTGATCCATAAGCGAGTTCCGTCGGCGGGTGTAATTCTGTTGACTGCATTCACGTTTACCGTTATAGGAGTGTTCATTGCAAGCATCGTTTTCCTTGCCCGCTTTACGGAGATTAAAACGATTATGAGTGCAATAACCGGTTCGGCCGAAACTCGAGCGACCCAGTCACCCGGGCACGAAGCAGAATTTACACCCGTTCCGAACGAACCGACGTCAAACATGCCTCTGGTGACTGCTGAACCGAACGAAAAACGGAATCAGCAGCTGCCGATGACCGGCAGCAGTTCACTTTCGGAGCTGTATGATAACTCTGTGGACGGTGTAGTTATTGTTGAAAACCATTCCCGTGACACTCAAAAACCGACGGACAGCAATCTTGCGGGAATAGGCACCGGCTTTATTATTTCAAAAGACGGCTACATTCTTACAAATGCGCATGTTGTATCCGATGCAAAAGCGGTTTGGATAACTCTCCACGACTCAGCTAAGGTAAAAGCGGAAATTATAGGTTCGGATGTCGGAACCGATATCGCCGTGTTGAAAATATCGGTGAACAAGGAGCTTTTGCCGCTTCCGATAGGCGATTCTTCAACCGTAAAAACAGGCGATTTCGTGTTTGCAATCGGTCACCCGACGGGCGAGGAATTGAGCTTCACCGCCACTTTCGGCATGGTGGGCGCAGTGGATCGCGCAATTGTGATTGACGGTGTGCGCAATCGTTTCATTCAAATCGATGCTGCGATTAATCCCGGCAACAGCGGCGGCCCGCTGTTTTCACTGGATGGCAACGTTATAGGCGTAAACTCAGCAAAAACCGTGACAGCAAGCGTTGATGAATACGGTCAGCCGATTTCCGCTGAAGGTCTTGGTTTTTCTCTTCCGATAAACGAGGCAATGCGAACAGCAAAACAGCTTATTGAAAACGGCAGTGTGCAGCGTCCGGGTATCGGCGTTTCGGTTGTTGCGGTGGACGAAGCACGCGCAGAAAAGTACAACATACCGCAGGGATTGCTTGTTTATACTGTAACAAAAGACGGTCCCGGGCACAAAGCGGGCTTGTATGCAGACGATATAATCACTGAGTACGACGGAACAGCAGCCACTGACAACGATTCTTTTGTTGACTATCTGCGCCGCAAGGCGGTAGGTGACACGGTCAAAATTCGATATTGGCGAGACGGCGAGTATTATGAATGCATAATCACTGTCGGTGACCTGAATTCGATCGGAAGCGAAATTCTTGATGATGCATACGGCGGAAGCAAATTCGGATTCTGATATTAACTGAATTTAAGGGCAATCAATTTTTTTCTATGATGGAACGGCACATTTGCAGCCGTTCCTTTTTTGTTCATCTGTGCGTTTGTTCAACGCGCGGAACGCGACGGAATTTCAGCACAAATGAAGCGTCGGGACTGCAAATCCAACAAAGCGAACCGCCGAGAATGCGCTTCCCGGCGGTTCGCTTTGGCTTAAGTATGCGATTTACTTAATTATCGGATAACAAGCATCGATCCGATTATTTGCGTTTACGGTTGAGCAGAGCTGCTGCGCCGCCGACCATGGAGATGATACCTGCAACCGCAATGCTGACCGCACCGGTTGCGGGAACGGGATTGGGATTGGGGTTGGGTGTGGGTTCGGAGGAGGGCTCAGCGGAAGGTGCGGGCTCGCCGTTGCCGCCGAGGGTGAAGCTCAGCTCAAAGGTGTCATGTGTTCCGTCGCCGATGAAAGTTGCATCGGTGAATTCGGTCTGCGTGTAAGTGAAACCGAAGAAATCCTTGTATTCATCAACGATGGAGGTGAGAGTTGCGACGCGCTCCTCATCCGCAACTGCTTCGCCGTTGTCTGCAAAGTCTTCATCGACCGGAATGAATGCTTCGATTGCGGAATCGTTTGCAACAACGCGATAGTAATGGTTGTTCAGCCCTGCAAAGATCGCATAGCTGCCGGTTTCATCAGCACGAACCTCAACCGCACGCTTCTGAACGAGATCAAAGTCTGAACGGTGCATGTTGTATGCGGGAAGACCGTTAGCCTCACTCTTGTCAACGGTACCGAGGGAAAACTGAGCGGGGAAGCGATACTGGCCGATCGTGACGGAAGTGCTGCCGACAACCGTTTCAGCGGTAAGCGTGCCGCGAAGGATAACGGTAACATCGGAATCAAGCTCAGCCATAACGGTGCATACATTTCCTTCAACAGCAACGTTGGAGTATTCACCGGGGATGGGCATGCAATAACCGTGTTCATAGTCACACTGCATTTTGCCGGGGCAGCCCTGGGCTTCAACAAGTGTCAGCCCGTCAATGCCTTCAACGCTTGTGAGGTATTCGATGCTTGAAAGCATACGCTCGCTGTAGCCTTCTACCGCTGCGGGAACGGTGTAGCTGAGAGCAAGGGTAACCGTGTCGCCGACATTGAGCTTTGTGTCGGCAGGGATAACGTTCCAAACATTGTAAGGAACATCCCACTCATCGTATTCAACTGTGGGATTATTTGCAACGAGGTTCAGTTCGGTGCCGAAAACTGCGGCATCTTCACCGTCGGCAAGTGCAGGTACTGCAAGCGCAAGAGTGAGCGCGATTGCAATAACAAGAGCAAAAATCTTTTTCATGGTTCTGTTTCTCCTTATTTTTTGTTTTATTCCAAAACTGCGATCAGCACGATTCGCCCGGATCGGCAGTTAAGGTTTGGGTGGAAGCAGCCTTTTTGCCGAACCCTGCACAGATTGCATGGTGGGGGCAGGCCGCTTTGCAGTCGCCGCAGCGAATGCATTCGGGGCTGTTGGGCGTTGTTGACATGTCCACACCCATGCGGCAAACGTTTTTGCAAACGCCGCAGTGGGTACATTTGGATTCATCAACGCTGTAGCGGTAGAGCGAAATCCTGTTGAAGAATGAGTAAATCGCGCCGAGCGGGCAAATGTATTTGCAGAACGGACGATAGATCATGATGGACAACAGAATGGTTGCTGCAAGAATTCCAAGCTTCAGTGAGGTCAATCCGCCGGCTTCCGCCCAGCTTGTGATGCCTGTACCTGTGCCGGCCGCAGTGTTGCCCGCAAGGCTGCCGTAGGTCATAAGCGGAATACCGCCGAGGAGCATTCCGGAAGGGCAGATGTATTTGCAGAAGAAAGGATTCGATTCATACAGCAGAGGCAGAACGATAACGAATACAACAAGGAAGAAATACTTGAGGTAACGCAGCTGCTTATCGCCGGGGAAAGTGCGAATCTTAAGCTTCTTGGGGAGCGGAATCTTGTGCAGCAGATCCTGAATCAGTCCGAACGGACAAAGAAAACCGCAAACAAGCCTTCCGCAAAGTGCGCCGACGAGCATAAGAAAGCCGACAACGTAAAACGCAAAATAGTAAAGCGGTTTCGTGACCAGATAGCCGTTGCTGTCCGACCAGACGCCTTTTGAAAAGTCAGACTGATTGAAAATGGCCTGCAGCGAGCCGATAGGACATGCTCCGAGCGCGCCGGGGCAGGAGTAGCAATTCATACCCGGAACACAAATCTGCTTAAGCGGACCTTTGTAAATCGTTCCGGTGAGAAAGCCGACAACATAGCTGTTCGTAAGCAGGCTGAAAACCGCCTGAATTGCAAACCTCCTGCGTTCAACCGCTTTGCGAACCTGCATTATTGTTTTCTTTGGTTTTGAGTTCAACTTGGTTTTTGTTTCCATCAGCCGATACCTACGCATTCTCGGCAAAGAGCCGTGGCTTTTGAAAGAACCGCATTGATTTCGCCGTCGAATATCCCGTATACAATGAATGCAGCCGCGATAACCATAAGGCAAACGGGCAGGATGATTCTGAGGGTTCCGTCAAGCGTTTGGGTTAATTTAACTCTTTTGTTGTGCATCTTGACCTCCCGGCTCAAAGAAGATTATCGATGATGGAACACCACTTGTCATAGGAGTTTGAAGTCGTGACAACTTTAAGGATGTTGCCGTTGCTGTCTATGAAATATGTGGTGGGGTAAGCTCCCGCAGGGAATGCAGCGGCCACAGAACTGTTGTTGCGCAGCACGGGCAGATTAAAGCCCTGAATGCCTCCGATAATGGCGAGTGCGGTGTTAATACACCCGGGGGTTTCGGAATCGCCGAGAACAGTGACGACTTTCAGTCCGCGGCCTGCATAGTTGTTTGCAAGCTGCTGAATATGGGGCATTTCCTGAATGCAGGGGCCGCAAGTCGTTGCCCAAACATTGACCATGGTTACCTTTGCCCTTGAGAACATACTGTTGTCATAGGTGCTTCCGTTGTTGATAGCCTTTGTTGAAAACGCGGGAATATCAGGCTTGGGGGTCGCAGTGGGTTTCGGAGTCGGCTTTTCCGTGGGTTTTGCGGTCGGTTTCTCCGTGGGCTTGTCCGTCGGACTGCCGGAAGGAGAGTCTGTTGCGGGTTCATCGGTTGTATCACCGGTGGGTTCTGCGGTGATACCGTCCGTGGGAGCCGCAGTATCCGGTTCACTCGTTAAAGTTTCGGTGGGAACGGCACTGTCGGCCGGTTCGCCGGAAGTTATAACATCGGTTGAAGGGGCATCCGTGCCGTTGTCGGGCATTGGAGTTGCGGGGTTGGGATTGCTTGCGATTCGCCAAGGATGCGCACAGCCGGACAAAAGCAGCATCAGCGCAGTAAGAACGCAAATCGCAGGCAGCAGTTTTGTTCTTTTCATTGGTTTCCGTTCCTTTCAAATTCAAGCAAGGGATGGACACGGGATCTTCGGCAGAGCGAATGCTGCCAAAGTATCCAACATGCCCTGCGAGGTTCAGTGGAACCTCACAAGGCACAGAAACGTTCTTTGTTTGTTAATTTGTTATCGAATAATCAGCTTAAAAGCACGTTTATTCGACAATCAGCCAAGTTGCAATGCTGCACGCATGACGAGCAGGGCATCGGCCATGGTAACAACGCCGTCGTTGTTAAAGTCGGCAATGCTGATATCGCCGTCAAGCAACTCCAACGCAACACGGGCAATTTGGAGAGCATCGGCAATGCTCAGCACGCCGTCACCGTCCATGTCACCGGGCATTCCTACAGGAGGCTCGGGAGTGGGCTCGGGAGTGGGCTCTGGAGTAGGTTCGGGAGTGGGTTCGGGAGTGGGTTCATCAGCGGGAGTGCATATACCGGTTACGATAAGATCCTCAATTACGCAGCTGAAATCGGTGTCCCAGCCCTGGAAGATATATCCTTCGTGCTCGGGATGAACGGGGGGGACTGCGGCCTGACCGTGTTCAACCTGCTTGATGGTGATAATGTTTCCGTTCACACCGTCGTAGAACTTGACTTTATGCTTAATCGCTTTGTAAGTTGCAGTCACGGTAACATCGCCCATGGCCATGTACAAAATCTGCTCAGAACCGGATACGTATACATTTCCGGAATAAACCCATTCCTTAAACTCATATCCTTCAACGTCGGGAGCGGTTCCGGGAACGGGGATAACTGCCGCATATGCAACTTCGGCAGTGTCGATGGTTTCGCCGGTTACACCGTTGACATAGGTAACGGTGCAGGTTTCGTTCGCATGAATTGTCATTGCATCATGCCACATTTCGATGAAGTTGCGCAGCTCGTTCTGGTTTGTGAAGCCGCCGACTAACTGATCACGAACAACACCGTCACGGCCGACGATGATGGTCTGGGGTATATAGCCGCTGGTGTTGAACACGGAGCGAAGAACGCTGTCAGCACGGAGGTTTACCCAAGTGTAGCCGTTGTTCTGAAGGAATGCCTTTGCGGTCGCGGGGGTACAGCCATTACCTTCACTGATGACGCCGATGAACTGAACATCCGCCTCGGGAGTGGAGGAGTAATACTCGTGCATTGCCTGAATGTGGGGCATTTCGGCTCTGCAGGGTGGGCACCATGTTGCCCAATAGTTGATGAATGTGAGATCAGCATTTTGCAGAATGTCACCGGTGACGGTGTTGCCGTCAAGGTCAACGGTGTTAAAATTGCTGACGTTCATGCCGACACCGGGTTCGCGAGTGGGATCTGTCGCTTTCGGTTCGGCGGACACGAGGGAGAGGGAGCATGCTGCGAAGATTACAGCAAGCAGAACGGAGAGAAGTTTCTTCATTTACCTTTACCTTCACTTTCTGATTTTTGGGGTAACAGCATTCCTCACATGCCCTTACCTTGATGATATTATATCATACGGTTCGGAGCGTTTCAATGCCTTTGAAACAATTTTGCGGCAATTTAGTCAATATACAAATTTCCCGGTGCCGCCCTAAGGTCTTCTGAAAAGTGTGGACGCTCAGTTCATGTTTTTGCATTTTCTTCATGAATTTTTAGAAGTAATTCATAGCTCGGAGTGTCGGAACGAATGCTTCTTGTCAATGTTGGACAGGGAAAATCTTTGCACTGTCCGCAGCTTTGCAGCCCGCGTCCGATGGAACATAAGCGGATTGCGCATTCGGCACAGAACTTGTGTGCCGATGCAGTATCAGCATGGCAGCCGAAGCAAATCAGGTCATCCGTTGTAAAAGTTTTTTGCGGGGTGGAAAACTTTTCAATCAGCTTCTTCCCGAGCTCTGCATCCCTTGTTTCCGTATAAATAAAAAACGGACAATTGCCGCAGTCGAAACCGCAGCAGGCTAAATGCTTTGTTTTCATAAATCAATCACCGATTCCTTTCATTTTCTTTAATTATACCTATATTTGCAGAAAAAGCAATTGCCGAAAAATCACCGCTTATTGCAAATGCATTGCTGTGCCGCATATATCGCAGAATGAAGGCGGGGAGTTGACATAATCGATTCATCGATTATAATATAAGGAAGCGAATAATGTGCCGCCGAATGCGGCAGACGGAGGAAACATGAAATATATAATTACAACCGAGGGCATGGGCTGTGAACATTGCATCAAGCGCGTTACCGCTGCAATGCAGACTTTGAATGCAGCAATCATTTACGTAAAACTTAACGATATTGCTGTTGATTTCAACGGAAACGAGAACGACCTTCGCAATGCGATTGAAGATCTCGGCTTTGATGTTATTTCAATAAAAGCACAGTGAACGGAGCGGCGGATTACAAAATGAACTCTGCTTTTTCAAGCAATAACAGTGCTGACGGGAGCAACATGGGCTTGCCTTTTGCACGCAATGAAGGTTCGGACAGCGGGCGCGTTGTTATCGGCTTGTCCGGCGGAGTGGATTCATCGGTTGCGGCTTTGCTGCTTAAAAAGCAGGGGCTTGACGTTGTGGGCGTCTTCATGAAAAATTGGGAGGAACAGGACGAAAACGGCTGCTGCACTGCGGAACAGGATTATGGGGATGCAAAGCGTATTGCGGAACAGATAGGCATTCCGTTCTATTCCGTTGACTTTTCAAAAGAATACTATGACCGCGTTTTTTCATACTTCCTCTCGGAGTACAAACTCGGCCGAACACCCAATCCGGATATTCTCTGCAACACGGAAATAAAGTTCAAAGCGTTTTTGAATCTTGCAATGAATATGGATGCATCGCTCCTTGCAACCGGACATTACGCGCGGCTTGACAAAAGTAATGGGGTAAAGCTGCTTCGTGCACATGATGCAGGCAAGGATCAGACTTATTTCCTTGCGGGCTTGACTTCGGAACAGCTGAAGCGCGCCTTGTTCCCTATCGGAGATATGGACAAAAAGGCGGTTCGTGCAATCGCTCTGGAAAACGGTCTTGTAACCGCAAAGAAAAAGGACTCGACAGGAATCTGTTTCATAGGCGAACGGAATTTTAAGCAATTCCTGATGCAGTTTTTACCGGCACGGCGCGGCGACATTGTTGATCTCAGCGGTCGTGTGATAGGCAAACACGATGGTTTGATGTATTACACGCTCGGTCAGCGTCGCGGACTGGGTATAGGCGGAATGAATGAGGGCACCGGCGAGAGCTGGTTTGTTGTGGGAAAGGATTTAAAGCGCAACAGACTTGTTGTTCAGCAGGGAGAGCATGAGGAGCTTTTTTCAACGGCATTAACAGCCGATAAACTCAGCTTTATTTCAGGCTGCGCTCCGGCAAAACAGTTCCGCTGCACTGCTAAATTCCGTTATCGTCAACCGGACAGAGGGGTCACGGTCACAATGCACGGCGATGGTGCAACCATTGACTTTGATTCGCCGGAACGTGCAGTAACACCGGGGCAGTGGGTCGTGCTTTATGACGGCGATGTATGCCTCGGGGGAGGCCCGATTGATGAAGTTGCGCCGCTTAAAGCATTGCCGAAGATTTTTACCGATTAGCAGTCAAACGGCTCATTGCACGGCATTAAAAAGACATCGGAGGTATTGAAATGAAGAATATCGAAAAATATATTGACCACACATTGCTAAAACCTGATGCAACGGAAGCTGCAATCGGAAAAGTATGCGCAGAAGCCATTGAACATGGCTTTAAAAGCGTTTGCGTAAATCCCGCACGGATTGCCTTTGCCGCAAAGCAGCTTGAAGGAACCGGTGTTCTGCCATGTTGCGTTGTCGGTTTCCCGCTGGGTGCAACGTTTTCAAAAGTGAAAGCCTTTGAAGCTGAAACCGCGATTGCAAACGGCGCGAAGGAAGTCGATATGGTAATTAATATCGGTGCTGCCAAGGATGGCAATTGGAACCTTGTTGAAAGCGACATTGCTGCTGTTGTTGCCGCTGCAAAGGGAAAAGCCGCTGTCAAGGTTATTATTGAAACCTGCCTTTTGACTGATGCCGAAAAAGAAAAGGTCTGCCGATGTGCAATGGCTGCCGGCGCGGACTTTGTGAAAACTTCGACAGGTTTTTCAACCGGAGGCGCAACGGAGCATGATGTTGCCCTGATGCGCAGCGTGGTCGGAGATAAGCTTGGCGTCAAGGCTTCCGGAGGTGTGCGCACTCCCGAGGATGCGGAAAAGTTTATTGCCGCAGGCGCAACCCGACTCGGAACAAGCAACGGTGTTAAACTTTTGGGATGAAGGCACGGAGCGGATGCCGCGATTTATATGTCTGACTTTTGCAATAAATTGACATATCGCTATCTTACAGAAGCTGAATTGCCGCAGGCAAAAAAACTTTGGGCAATATGCTTCCCCGAAGATGACGAGGAGTTCATTGATTACTACTTTGCCGAGCGTACTGCCGCCAATTGTGTTTTTGGCGCGTTTGACAATGCAAATTTAGTAAGTATGCTCTGCCGTGACAGCCGCATGATGTTTGCAAACGGAGAGCTTGTTCCCGTTTGTTTTGTTTCCGGAGTAAGCACGGATCCGGCTTATCGAAACCGCGGTATTGTTCGCACACTGATGAGCAAGCTTGATGCGGACTTGATTTGTGAGGGATTTGCGGCCGCACTGCTTCAGCCCTTTGATTTTGATTTCTACAAGAAACTGGGGTACGAAGTGTTCTCAAAACGCAGAACAGCCGTTATTAATGAAAAAGCAATCGAACAAGCTTATTCCGAACTTAAGCTGACAGGCAGCGAGCAAAACAAAAGCATTTCATTTACCCGTCCTGATGCGGCGCTGATAAACACCGTTTACAATACGTATTTCGGACAGCGAAACGGCGTTTTGCAGCGCAGCATCGAACGGTGTGAAGCGCTTGCACATGAATTCATGCTTTCGGGAGCATGCAGCCTTTGTGCGGGCAGAGCTTATGCGTTTTGGTATCCAAAAGAAGGAGAACTCACTTTACACGAATTCGCTTTCGAAAACGCGCGTGACGCCCTTCTTCTGCTTGAGAGAATAACTGCAAAACACTCCGAATTCCTTGTTGAGCTCCCGTGTGACCGCAGCATACCCGGAATTCCGTGCAGTGCAGAGGCTGAACCGCTCAGCATGATAAAGGTTCTCCGTGATGACTGCAATTGGCTTAGGAAGCTTCAACCGGAGCCTTTTGATGTTTGTGCGTACTGACCGGCAGTTTTTCTATAAGCACATCACTGTTCAGAAACGCAGTAAGGATGATTCTGCGTTCACAGTTTAATCGAGAGCGGATGAAAGAAACCGAACCCCGTCTTTTTTGACATGCGGAAGGTGTTAATTATCCGTTTTTTGCTTTTAATAGAAATACTTTTTGCCACAGCAGTTTGCAATAAACGTTCGGCAGAGACATTAAAAAATGCCTCAAAACCCTGCTTACGGCAAAACAAGCCTTCAGCTTTGGTTAAGAGGCAAAAGCCTTATCGAGTTATGCGAAATCGAACATCCGACCGATTAGTTTTGTTCTTTCATGTCCGCTGTGCTTTTTCTGCGGTTCAAAAGCATTGCAAGAGAACATGCAATGATAGATATCCCGCAAAAAGCAAAACACCAACCGATTCCGATTTTTGTCAATACCGAAGCGGCAAAGAATGAAACCACCTGAACGAGATTTACACCGATGTTCATCATGGAAAGTGATGCGGCGCGGTTGTCTTTCAGTTCAAGCTGATCAATGATTTTGTTTTCAAGTTCTCCGATAAAATATTCCGGAATGCTGAGCATTAACGGGATCAGGAGCATCGCCGAGATCACAAGAACAACGGAGGACAATGCTCCGAAAATCGCGAATGCAGCACCGCAGATAATGCCGGAAAGAACTGTCAGATGCAGCCTTGACAGCTTTGCACCGGGGCGAACGGCTCGATTGATAATCGGTTCGGCCAGCATTTGAATTGCGGAATATGCAATGATGATTGCTGAGAGCCATTCGACGGGAACATTGCTTTTGATAAGCTTGTCGGCGTAGAAAAAGTTCACCAGGAGCCATGCGATGCCGAACAGTGAGAGCATGCATGCGTACAGTAAAGCATGCTTGTTTTTAAAAATAACAGCAATGCTTTTTGTAAACGGCAAAGGCTTTTCTGTATCTGCCGCAGCATGTTCGCCGGTATTGCGTGTTTTTTGCGGTTCACGCTCTGTAAAGAAGGAAAGCGTGAAGCAGATTGCACCCGAAATTACGGTTGCAGCCAACAAACCTTGTAATCCCAAACTGTCGTATATGAGAACATAGGACAGAGTGCTGATAATAAAGCCCGCAGTCGAAAAATTACCTGCACGAGTGCTTTTTGCAAGATAACCTTCTTCGCCGTGCAGCTCGTAAAGATATGCGCTGCTTGTTCCGGAAGCAAAACAAAAGGCCGCACCTTCAACAACAGCTTCAACAACAAAAAGAAGAAGTGAGCGCGACAGGAATGCAGCAAAAAGCAGCGCTCTTGCGATAAGGAGCAGAGCTTGATACAAAATCAACGAATTTTTATATCCGATTTTGTCGGTTATGTGTCCGAACGGAACTTCGCCCAATGCCGTTATGCATGACAGCAAAGCTTGAAGCAGGAAAAACTCAGATTCGCTTACTCCTGCCTGTGTTCTGACAAGAAGTGCGACGGGTGCAAAAAACACAAGGCCTCCAAACAGGCAGACCATATCATAGCAATCTGCGAATTTGTGCCGATGATTCATTTTTTTATTCATAATAAAGCCGAAAACTCTGTTTCGGACCGTCCTTTCTGTATATTTATTTGATTTGGTTAAAAACAAATCAAATAAATATTAAGACGGCATTTTTGCACACTTCATCGAATACACGACCTTAAGATATTTGAACGGGTTGAAGTATAATCCCGCTTGCGCTTGATGTCAAGCTTTTTTTGAAAAAGGAAAACCGCATTGAAAACCATGCTGCATTGCAGCGCGTATATCGGTGAGACATAAGCAAATACTATGTGTGAGCATCCGCAGGCTGCTCAAAATTCGTGCGCAATAAAGAGCACAGAAAGGGAGTAAAAGCAAAATGGATACGTTGTCATTGATTTTGATTGTCATCGGCGCGCTGAACTGGGGACTTGTCGGTATTTTTCAATTCGACCTTGTTGCTGCAATATTCGGCGGCATGAGCGGCGTTGTTTCAAGAATCATTTACACGCTGGTCGGGCTTGCCGGAATCTGGGGCATAACCATGTTGTTCCGCAAGCGCAGCCGTCCCGCATTCATGCAGGATGACGGCGACGCGTAATATGCAGCCGTTAAAACAGTGAATGCATGACCGGTAATACTATCTCAAGTGAGAAAGGCGGAGAGTGTTCAGTGTGAACCTCTCCGCTTTTTGTCATGCTGCGAATGATGATTTAGTTCCGATGCGGCAAGTTTCCCGCCGTTTCATCGAGCGGCAGTGCCGTGCCGGATATTTCCTTCAGATAGGGCAGGACAAGAATCACTGCAACGACAAGGGCAATAAAATCCGAAACCGGAATTGCAACCGCAATGCCGTCGACACCCCAAATCGAATTGAACAGAATCATAAGCGGAATGTCGATTATTCCCTTGCGCAGCAAGGAAAGAATAATGGGCTGAACCTTTTTTCCGGTTGCCTGAAACAAGGTTATCACAAAGAAATTGAGAGTTGTTGTCAGGCAAGTAAAACAGATAATCTTCAGGAAAACACATCCGTGATGAACGGTGGCAGCGTTATCAATGAAGCATTCTGTTATTGCATTTGCTCCGAAAAACAGCAGCGCGGTGCCCGCAGCCGAGACGACAAGACAGTCGATGAGCAACGCGCGCAGAGCAGATTTCATCCTTGTGCGATTCCCGGAAGAAAAGTTATATCCGATGAGCGGGAGTGCGCCTTGGGACATGCCTTGACCCATTGCAAACGCAAGCATATCGATTTTTTTGGCAATGCCCATTCCCGCAACAGCCTCTGTGGAATATGTGGCAATGATTCGGTTGAGGGCTGTGTTCGAAACCGTTGCCATCATTGAAATCATAAAGCTCGGCAGGCCGACGGAAAGCACATCCGCCGGAATGTGCTGCGTTAAGGTATAGCATTTGGGTGAAAGGCGAATTGAGAGTCCGTCGCCTTTTTTACAAATAAACAGAATAAAATAGATGGATGCAGCCGTATTCGAAAGCATGGTTGCAATTGCCGCGCCTTGAATTTCCATGTCAAAAACAAAGATAAATAACGGGTCGAGCAAAATGTTCAGAATACCTCCGAAAGCAACCCCGAGGCTTGCCTGTTTCGAATAACCTTCCGAACGGATGAGGTGCGCAAGTGCGGGGTTCAGAACCGTGGGCACCGCACCGATGCATATTGTCCAAAAGATATAGTCAGAACAGTAATTCCATGTTTTTGAATCAGCTCCGATTACGGGCAGCAAACAGGGACGAAGAAAGAGTATTGCAATTCCGTAGAGTAAAGCGGCACCTGCCGCCGTCCAAATGCAGAATGAAGAGCATGATGCAGCTTTTTTTCTGTTTCCAATGCCGAGACTGCGTGAAATCAGGCTTGCGCCACCGATGCCGAAAAGGTTTGCAAGCGCGGTCATGAATATAAACAGGGGCATGGATATCGTTGCTGCCGCAACCTGATTCGGATCGTTCATCTGGCCAATGAAAAATGTATCCGCCATGTTGTAAACTACGGTTATAATCTGACTTATAACTGTCGGAACGGCAAGCGAAATGACAGCTCTGTTGACAGGCATTGCTGTGAAAAGATACTCTTTTTCGGCAGACGATGCTGCCGCATTAACTGAAGATGAATCCATTTCGGTTATTAAAACACTCCTCATCATTTAATCTTGCGCCGATAGAGAGATTCTGCTGAAGAATCCGCTTTTTGCGAAAATTCCGAGCCGCAGCTCAGATAAATCGAACGCTCAGCTGATTTACGGTATTTTTGCCGGTCGGACACGCAACATGATTTTATGCCACCGGTTTACCGTTGTCAAGCAGAAAAAGGTATATTTACGCCGTAATATTATCCGCTCGGTTCAAAAAAGCAGAACCTGTATAGACTTCGGAATGGCGTGCGGGGGCTTTGCTTCGGGTCTTACTGCCGAATCCATGCAATTTATATCGAAACAAGGCGGATTGGGTCTGTACAAAAAGCTTTTTAAATGGTATAATTGTTTCATATGCCCGAAGGAAAATGATGTGCGCATTTGTGCTGCATATCGGATTCCGAAAAACGAATTAAATTGAAAGGAATTCTTCTGTTCTCTGCGCTGTGAACGGAAGTGAAAATCAAATATAAATCCAATGAAGCGTTTTTTTTGTATCTTTCTTAGCTTTGCAATGATTATCTCAGCTGTTTTTGCTTTGCCGATGTTTTCGACTGCAGCATCAACAGATGAGCCGACGGCAACGGATGTACCGACAGCAACAATCGCACCGACACCGACGTCGGAACCCTCCGCAACAGATGAACCCGAGGCAACTCCGGTTCCTGTCACCGTAGAGGATGCTTTTGCGGATGTGTCAACGCCCTACATTGCGCTTATGGAAGCCGAAACAGGTGCCTTGTTGTATCAGCGGGATGCCTATTCGCGTGCTTTCCCTGCAAGCACAACAAAAGTTATGACCGCGATTGTTGCGCTTGAAAACATCAAAGACATGAACCGTGTTGTTACACTCGGCTGGCGTCCGGTTTCGGGCTTTGGCCCAACAAGCTCCTTAATGGGACTTAAAGCGAATGAAACCATTCCGCTTATGGATATTCTTTACGGCTTGATGATGCGTTCGGGCAATGATGCCGCAAAAGCGCTTGCAATGGAGACTTCATATGAGGTTTTCGGGCAGGATACCGAACCGTCTGAGTTGATTCCGAAATTCGTTGACCTTATGAATCAAAAGGCAGCGGAACTCGGCATGAATTCAACGCATTTTGTTACTGTTGACGGCCGCCATGATGATAATCATTACACAACGGCATATGACTTTGCGGTATTGATGCGTTATGCACTGCAAAACCCTGTTTTTGCAAAGGTAATTGCCACGGCCGAGTACGATGTTGCTCCCACGAACCAACATCCGCAGGGGATGCACTTTGAAAACTCCAACAGACTGATTTCAAACAAAACAGGCGATAATCAAAGCTTTCTTTATCAATACTGCATCGGGGGCAAAACAGGCGAGACTAACTATGCGGGTTATTGCCTTATCAGTGCATGCCGAAAGGATGATATTACACTGATTGCCGTTCAATTTGGTGACAGCAACAACAGCACAAGCAAATTTTATCGTTACGAAGTTGCAAAAAAACTTTATGATTGGGGATATGAGAATTATTGCGCAGTGCCCGTAACGGAATTCGGGCTGCAATCAGAGTTCGAAATCCAAACGGCCGGTTTTTCACCGTTTGACTCGGACTACGGCAAATTGAAAACAACAGCTGATCTCAGCGGTTTAATGATTAAAGGCTCCAAACAGTACCTCGACGCAATAAAAAGCGATCCGTCCGGCGTTATTGTCAAAATAAACACCGATAAGGCCGTTGCTCCGATTAAAGCGGGCGATGTTGTGGGATCGGTTGAATACCTTTTTTACGCACAGAATCCAATAAAAGTTGATCTTGTTGCAATGCGTGATGTTGCAGCTTCATCGGAAACAACAATTGAACCGCATGTCACGGCGTTTATTTCATCAACACCTCCGCCGGGAAGCGGCAAAAACTGCAATCTCAGTTTTCAGCGCACGCCGGGCAGCGATCAATACAGTGTTTGGGTTTATTACGATCACACATTATACACAATGAACAGCATTGAGTGGCATTATCTGTACTGTGACAATGGGGTTTTTCGTGCTGCAGCAACTGCGGACACAACTTCACGCATCGATCTTTACCGTCGTTTTTACGACAGCAACGGTTCTGCTTATTATGTATTAACTGATTTTGTAACGGATGGTGCATCATATGTTGTTGTTTCGGACGGCATGGCCCTTTGTTCGGACAGCCGCGACGGAACGCGCTCGGCTGTTGCTGTTCAAATCGGTGCAAATGATACGATAACAGCCGGTGTTACAGACAAGATGGTCTGGCAGTTTAACAGTCAAAGCAACGGATATTACATAAGCAACGGTTCGAAATATCTGTCCCGTAAGGCAGGCAGCGGTGTCATTTTCTGGATTCTTGTGTTCGTCCTGCTGCTTGTGATAATAATCTTCATCCGCATTCTTGCGCAGCGTATAGGCGGAGGACGTCGCGGCAGGCGCCGCAGAGCTTCGACGTTCCGGTCCACAGGCGGACGACGCAGAAGGCGCAGGGCGTGATGATAATTTAAGCAATCCGAATGATTTATTTCAACAAAGGAATTCGGAAACCACATTGATTTTTCAAAAGCCGACCCGGGAAAATCCCGTGTCGGCTTTAATTGTTGAATAAAATAACGGCTTTTAAACGGTTTCGGGTATCGGCAAAGTTGAAAGCTCCGTCCACGCCGGGCGGAATCCGCTTGCGGCAGCATTTCTGACGGACGGAATATTTGCCCATGAAGCGCAATAGAACGGTATCTTTCCGCATTTGAATATTTCGCCCGAAAGCCGGCTTGTTAATGCGGGGGCAAGTTTCAATCCGCGATATTCGGGAAGAATATCAATACCTATTTGCCACATGTCTTCACAATCCATGGAACAGGCTGCTAAACCGATAAGCTTTGGCTCACCGGTTGTTTTATCGAAGGTATTCAAATCATACGCGGCCATGCCGAGAATATCAAGTTCTTTGCGTTCGCTGCAAAGAGCATTACTCCATTGGGGGAGATACAAAGAAGCAAAATCCGCTTGTCCGAGCCGACGCAATTCAAATTTGTCATCAACGGGCAAAAAAGCTTGCATTTTGGAAACATCGGGCAGGAAATACTCGCTCATGTATCCGACCTTTAATCCGGCAGAGGCAAGGATTTCGTTCAGTTCAAAAACGGCGGGGCTTGTAAGGCAACGATAGAACTTATGCCCGTCGAGGTATTGCCTGAGCTCATTATGCAGCACTTTTTCCGCACAAGCTACAACGTTTTTTCCGTATGAAACGAGCGAGCAGCGGAACGGCACGTCGAGGTATTTTCTTGCGGAAGTTGATGCGCAGGGCAGGGTTATAACGCTTTGCTGCTGCATAAAAGCATCGATAGCGCAATTGTACTCAATTGCAGATTGCTGCATGGCAATATGCAGAATGCTGTCGTTGGTAAACATGAGGTTCCTTTCCAAACTTGGGAATGCCGATTGGGCATTCCCAATGGGTATTATTTTGTAATTTCAGTTACCTGTTATTCAGCGGCACCTTGACCATTCGATAGCGGTTGTTTTCTTTTATGAGTCCGCATTCGAAAGCGGCTATCAGCATTTCCAACTGTCGAATCTGTTCGCGAAGTTCAACACCCTTGTCACAGTCGCTGACACGCATTTGACCCTTTGTTGCAAGGATGTTTTCAACCTCGGTGGTTGAGTGGATATCCATGTTTTCACGAATGGCTTTTTCAAAGCTTACAAAGGGTTCATGCGCAACGATATACAGCCCGCGTGAATCATAAACGAGGGTGTAGCCGGCGATACCTGTGGTTTTTTGATAGTACTTTGAGAAGCCGCCGTCAATGACGATAAGGCTTCCGCCCGCTTTAATCGGATTCTCGCCGTTGATTTTTTCAACCGGAATATGTCCGTTGACAATTACGGCACGATCCGTATCCGTGATGCCGAACTCGTTAAGAATACGAATTGCAAGATCCTTAGTGTCCTGATATTTGTAGTAAGCATTGCGCTTTTCTTTGTGGGACTTACTGTCATCGATCTCAACGCGTTCGAAAGTTGTCATTTTGTTTTTACCGAACAGCGGGGAATCGGGTCCGCACCAGAGATACCACATCAGATCAAGCTCATGGGTTTTCCGCATTGAAGGTTCGGCAAAGTAAAGCCGCTTTACCTCAGCATCAATATAATCGAACATCTGCTTGCCGCTGCGGGGAACGCCGTCGCCGAAATCGACAGCTTTAAAACTGCCGTCCTCATTAAGCGGAACAAGTGCGTGGAACATCAGGTTGTTGTTCTCAATGCGATAGAGTTCGCCTTTGTCGATAAAGAACTTGATGTGTTTTTGCAGGGTCGGACTGTTGAGGAAAGAATCGCGCAGCTCGTTGATTATGGTTTCCTCTTCATCGGACAGGGTATACGGATCATCCGGGTTGATTGTCGGGAAATCTGCATCCTTGATGGGATAGGTGATGCCGTCGATCGTAACTGTGCTGTTCACTCTGTCGATCGTGTCCAAAAACAGGCGATGGTCAAGCTTATAGTTCGGGTTTCGCATTATGAGCTGCCCCTCGAGTTTATGCATGATAACGAAAATCGCCTTATGCAGCTTTGCGCGGATATTGACTTCGGGATTATCGTAGTATGCTTCCGATGAAGTCTTGCGCGGACGAAAATGCAGCGCGCTCTTATATGTGCTTTGTGCAAACATCAGCAGGTGACGCAGATTGATTCCGTAGACGTTCTCGATAAGGTCCAGATTGCCGTGGCGGAAACTGTTCGTCAACACGCCGGCAATGCATGTTTTTTCGCCGAGCGCAGCACCCATCCAAAGGATATCATGGTTACCCCACTGAATATCAACGGACGGATGCTTTAAAAGCAGGTCGAGGATACGATGAGGCTCTGTTCCGCGGTCGTAAATATCTCCCACGATATGAAGTTTGTCAACAGCAAGCTTTTTGATGGCATCAGTAAGAGCAACAATTACGCGCTCAGCGTAATCGTGGCGGATGATGGAGTCAAAAATCTCGTCGTAGTAGCCGTCAAGATCGTGGAAATTTACGCGGGCGGTGAGGAGTTCTTCGATGATATAAGAAAATCGGGGGTCAAGCGTTTTACGCAGCCTCGAACGGGTGTACTTGCTGCTGATTTTGCGCCCGAGAACGATGAGGTTGCGCAGCGTTGCCCTGTACCATGCATCGGTGTCCTCAACGTTTTCGAGTTCAAGCTTAATTTTCTGTTTAGGATAATACACAATCGTAGCAAGGGTTTCACGCTCGTCATAGCTGAGCCTGTCAACAAAAAGTCGTTCGATTTCACGACGAATAACGCCCGATGCATTGTTCAAAATATGTTCGAATGCATCACCCTGACCATGAAGATCACTCATGAAATGCTCCGTCGGTTTCGGCAGCGCAAGAATTGAGCTCAGGTTAACGATCTCGGTCATTGCGTATTCGACTGTCGGGAAAGTTTTTGCAAGTTGGGTAAGGAAAAGATAGTTTTCATTGAGTTCTTTTTCGGTGAATGCCGTGTTCATGAATACCTCCGATATTAAATATTCCTCATCAACGTTATGCACACAAAAAACAGACAGAAGCTGTCTGTGTGCTTCTTTAAGCAAGTATAACATCTTCTTTGATTTTAATCAACCCCCGAACATTCATTTCACGCCGAGGAGGGATTGCTTTTTTCATATCGATATTACAGTTGCAGAACAACCGCCGGAACTTAAAAAACCCGTCTGCCCCATGCCAAATGAGTATTGAACCAATTGCCTGCATTGGAAATCACAACCGAACCCGCTGTTGCGGAAGCATGGAGAAAACTGTTGTTTCCGAGATAAACGCCTACATGCGAAATTCGGGAATAAGCATCGTCATAAAAGAAAACGAGATCTCCGCGAATAAGGTTTTCTTTGCCGTCGATTCGCTGCCATCCGGCATAGTTTGAATAACCGGCGGCGTTAAGTCTGCCTATGTTCAGTCCTGCCTGACGTAGACAGTAGTAAACAAGCCCGGAACAGTCAAACGAATCAGGACCTGAGCTGCCGAACACATACGGCTTGCCAAGTTGCGAATACAACGCATCTATGAATTGTTCAAGCCCTTGTGACGGCGCGGGTGCTGCTGTCGGGGTTGGCACAGGCGACGGTGTCGGACTTGGTGTCGGCGTCGGCTTTGGCGTCGGTGTGGGTCTCGGCGACGGTGTCGGGGCTGCGGTCGGTGCGGCGGACGCAGTTGCAATTGCAGTTGGTTTCGGCGACGGCGTTGATGCCGGCGCGGGCGGCAGTGTGGGTGTCGGAGAAGCAGCAGGCGTCGGCAATGATGACAGCACCGGGGAGGGAGCGGGGGAAACGGTATAATACGGTTCACCGGTCTCGAAAGGAAGATTGCCGTCATCCACAGCATAAGCGGAAAAAATCAGATTAAAAGCTTCGGTGTCCACAACACTGCTTTCGGGCAGGTTGTTGCTCAGCCGAAATTGCTCAACAGCAGTCCGCGTTGCCGTTCCGAAATAACCGTTGATTTTTTCGGAATAGTATCCGAGCTGCATCAGACGTTCCTGAAGCATGCGAACATCGTTTCCGACGTTGCCGTATTCAATAACATATTCGGCAGGTGCATCCGAATACAGCAGACGGAGAAGAGCCTCATCTGCCTCACCGCTTTGTGCCAAATGATTCGCACGCTGGAAAAGTTTAACGGCTTGTTCGAGCGGTTCGTTAAAAACATCCGAAGGTTCATCGGAAGGCAGATACCCAAGCAGCATAAGTCTTTGCTGCATATCGCTTACATGTTTGTCACAATCTCCGAGTTTGTATACCTTGTCCGGAACTATTTCGTATTTGCTTTGATACACCGAACCCGCATTGTTTGGTGCAGGCGTTGCAGGCATCGTATCGAAAAACGAAAGGTCATTGTCGGGACTTGCAGCCGCGTTCGGCAAAGCCGAAACATCAAGATTCCGATAATTTGTGCTTATAAAAATAAATGAAAACAGTATTAAAGACAGAACAAGCAGTGCGGGAAGGCGCACCGACCGAAGGCAGCTGCCGACAGCCGCGGAAGCTTTTTTCTGCAAAGAGTGATTTGAGCCCCTGTTTTTTTTCATTTCACGGATTCACCCCGAATCTTTTGTTTGACTGTTTCTATTATACAACAAAACAAGACTTTTTTCCATGAGAAATCCGAGCCTGTTCAAAGGAAGCAGAATAATGCTCTTTCCGTTAAAGTCGGAATTAACGGTCACATAAATCTTTAAAGCATTTATCTTTGAAATATATACGTACTTTGACCGTAATGCGTTCGATATTCAAATAAATATATCGCAAATTCGGTTGTAAAGGCGCGAAAACGGCTGTATAATTATAATTGCCGCAGAATGCGACGTAAAAACATGACACGGAGACACGAAAGCATGAGTACTAACTTTGACAGGCTTACAGTAAACACAATCCGCACTCTCGTTGCAGATGCTGTTCAAAAAGCGAACAGCGGACATCCGGGACTTGCTATCGGTGCAGCACCGATGGCTCTTTCCGTTTTCAAGCAAATGCGGCACAACCCCGCAAATCCTTCATGGCGCGGCCGTGACAGATTTGTTTTGAGCGCAGGTCATGCATCCATGCTTGAGTATTCGCTTCTTCACCTTTTCGGCTATGATGTATCAATTGACGACATCAAAAATTTCCGTCAGCTCGGCAGCAAAACGGCAGGGCATCCCGAGTACGGCAACATTGCGGGAATCGAAGCCACAACCGGCCCGCTCGGACAGGGATTTGCAATGGCTGTCGGCATGGCGATGGCAGAGAAGCATCTCGCTTCGGTATTCAACCGCGACGAATTCCGTGTATATGACAATAACACATACGTGCTCATGGGTGACGGCTGCATGATGGAAGGCGTTGCTTCGGAAGCAGCATCTCTTGCGGGGACGCTGGAGCTTGGCAAGCTGATTGCGCTTTATGACAGCAACAGGATAACTATTGAAGGCAGCACGGACATTACTTTCTGCGAAGACGTCCGTAAACGTTTTGAAAGCTACGGTTGGCAGGTAATCAGCGTTGATGACGGTGAAAACATGACGCTCATCGCCGATGCTCTTGAAAGCGCGAAGAATGAAAGCAAAAAGCCCTCGCTCATCATTGTCAGGACGAACATTGCACAGGGCACACCAAAGCAGGGAAGTGCCTCTTCTCACGGTTCACCTTTGGGCGAAGAGAATATTTCTGAATGGAAAAAATCCATCGGTTGGGATTATGAACCTTTCACCGTGCCTGCCGAGGTTTATGACTATCTTGCCGACTTTGCGGCAAATAATCGCGAGCGTGAAAATGCCTACAATTCGATGATTGCAGAATATGAGCGTCGCTACCCGGAACTCTATGCCGAGCTGCTCCGCTGGAACTCCGCAGAATTGCCGGAAGAACTTTATAACGATGATAGCATTTTTGAGTTCGAAAACAAAAAAACAGCGACACGGTCCTGCTCCGGTACTGTGCTCAACAGACTTGTGAAGTATTTCCCGTCCATGTTCGGCGGCAGTGCGGATCTTGCACCGTCCAACAATACAGAACTGAAAGGATTCGAGTTTTTCGGCAGAGAAACACCGCAGGGAAAGAATATCCACTTTGGTGTTCGTGAATTTGCTATGGCAGCAATCTGCAACGGCATTTCGCTTTACGGCGGTTTGTTGCCGTTCTGCGCAACCTTCCTTGTTTTTTCCGATTACCTCAAGCCCGCAGTGCGTCTTTCCGCACTGATGAAGCAGCGTGTGCTTTACATTATGACACATGACAGCATCGGCGTCGGAGAAGACGGTCCCACACATCAGCCGATAGAACAGCTGGATATGTTCCGCGCAGAGCCGAACACATATGTTTTCCGTCCTGCGGACGGCAGAGAGACAGCGGCAGCATACCTCAGTGCGCTCAGGTTGGAGGCTCCCTCCGTTATTGCGCTTTCCCGCCAGAATTTGCCTCAACTCGATGGTTCCGGCAAGTCGGCAATGAAGGGCGGATATGTAATCGGTCACGAATATGCAGAAAAGAATCTTGATGCAATTCTGATTGCTTCCGGCAGCGAAGTTGATACTGCGCTTGAAGCAAAAAAACTGCTTGAAGCAGAAGGGAAGAATGTACGTGTTGTTTCGATGCCCTGCATGGAGCTGTTTTTTGACCAGGATGAAGCCTATCGTGAAACAGTACTCCCCAAAGCAGTACGTTCAAGAGTTGCGGTTGAAGCACTCGGCGGCATGAGCATGTACAAGCTTGTCGGTTTGGATGGAGAAATTGTTTCAATGGAAGGCTTTGGAGCTTCTGCTCCCGGCGGTGTTCTGTTCAAGCATTTCGGATTTACGGCTGCCAATGTTGCAGCTAAAGTTGAATCGGTTATTGCTGCAAACAAATGCTGAGAATTGATTTACGGATGCAAATGATTTCAGCAGATTGACTCGCTGCTCGCCCGTACGGACGACATACGATGTTCGCACGGCAATATTGTCGTGCATATGGGCGACACCATCGTAATTGCATACAGAACTCGTTCGTCAACCGGCGGACGAGTTTTTGTTCCGATCGAATTGCTGAATGACGCTGTTGTCCGTACGGGCGACTTTGCCGGCATTTTCAGCAGTGTTCGTTGAATACGGCGGACAGTTATTGTGAAAGGAGTTTAAATTGAAAGAAAAATCATCATTCATTAAACGTTTTGTGGGCAACAAAGCATTCTATGCCGCAGTTCTTGCGATTGCCCTGCCTGTAATGGCGCAGAACGGAATCACCCAATTTGTAGGCGTGCTGGACAACTTAATGGTCGGAAGAATAGGCACGGAGCAAATGAGCGGTGTTGCGATTGCCAACCAATTGATATTCGTTTTTAATCTCTGCATATTCGGAGGTCTGTCCGGGGCAGGTATTTTCGGTGCGCAGTTCGCGGGGAAAAGAGATAATGACGGTATTCGTTATGTCTTTCGCTTCAAGCTCATTGTCTGCATCATCGTTTGCTGTTTGTCCGTTGCTCTGCTGAGCTTCTTGGATGCACCGCTGATAAATCTGTTTTTACACGAAGGCAGCGAGGAAGGCGATCTGGCTCTGACGCTCGCAAGCGGAAGAACATATATCAGAGTTATGCTTTTCGGCCTTGTTCCGTATGCCCTTTCGCAATGTTATGCGTCAAGTTTGCGTGAAACAGGCGAAACCGTAGTTCCCATGATTGGCAGCGGTGCGGCTGTGCTTGTAAACCTTGTGTTTAACTGGCTTCTGATTTTCGGAAAGCTGGGTTTCCCGAAGCTTGGTGTTGAGGGTGCGGCAATTGCAACCGTGCTTTCGCGCTTTGTCGAGCTTGTAATTATGATGCTTTGGGCGCATACACACACTGCCCGATTCCCGTTTTTCAAGGGCGTGTATCGGTCTTTGTATTTGCCGAAACGACTTGCAAAAGACATAGTTTTTAAAGGGACGCCCCTGCTTGCAAACGAGGCTTTGTGGTCGGCAGGTGTTTCGGTAATGAACCAGCGTTATTCCGTTCGCGGACTTGCGGCGGTTGCAGCAGTCAACATAACTTCAACGGTTTCAAACCTTTTTAATGTAGTATTTATGTCAATCGGCAGCTCCATCGGAATCATCGTCGGCAACCTGCTTGGAGCGAATAAGCTGGAAGAAGCCAAGGATACGGATCGGAAGATTATTGCGCTGAGTGTTGTGAGCTGTTTTGTTTTCGGCGGATTGCTCGCGCTGGCATCGCGGTTTATACCCGAACTCTATAACACAACACATGAAGTAAAGCAGCTTTCAACGTCATTCCTTCTCGTATCAGCCTGCATCATGCCGTTCAGCGCATTCACGCACGCATGTTATTTCACTCTGCGCTCAGGCGGACAAACAAAGATTACACTGTTGTTTGACAGCTGTTATATGTGGTGCATAAGCATACCGGTGGCTTACGTGCTCAGCCGCTTCACGGATTTGCCCGTGCTTGCTCTTTTTGCAATCTGCAACGGATTGGAATTGATAAAATGTGTATTCGGCTATATTCTGCTGAAAAGCGGGAAATGGGTCACCAATATCGTTCAGGACGAGTTGAAACAGGAAGCTGAAAAATAATCTAAAAAAAACGCATATTCCCTTGCGTCTCGGCGAAAAAAATGATAGAATTTATTTCGGTACATTTGCATGCGCTTCATGTGCAAAAAAAAGAGCAAGGGAAACGAACTTAAATGCTTATTTGTTCAACAAATGCGGGCTCATCGGAAAATCGCAGCCTGCTGAAAGAGCTGTATGATAAATACGGCAGAACTGTGCTTGGGATTTGCTACGATATTTTGCGCAGCAGACATGATTCCGAGCTTGCAGTACAAGAAACTTTCCGCTTCATATACCGCACGGCGGATTCCTTGTGCCGCATTGATTCCGACGAAGTTTTACGGTGCTATATTGTCGTTTGCGCAAAGCATTGCGCAGCCAACATCGCAGAAAGATACAATGACGGCAGCACAGCACGCATCGACAGTATGAATGCAGTGAACAATCTTGGAGTTTTGAGCGCATCGGAACTTGACTTTGATGAGTTTTCGGTCGACAGGGCAGCGGCTGCGGTATCAAAACTCGATGATTCACAACGTGAGATCCTTTTTTTGAGGTATTGCTGTGAATTGCCTGTTCAGGATACAGCCGAATTGTTCCGGGTGACTCAACCCGAGATGTCGGCAAAAATCCGTTATGCACTTGCCGCACTCAGATATGCAATCAACAATGACGGAGGTTCCGACAAATGAAAGAACAAGACAAAACATTGAAACAGGCTTTGCAAAAAGCTGCAAACGAAGGTGCAATAGCCGAAGATCCTTCGGTTGAGATAACACCTTCCGCCGAGTTGGACAAAAAAATGAACGCATTTTTCGATTCCGTCGAGAGCCGAAATGCCGAATCGACCGAACAGCAGTATACATCCGACAAATCCGGAACTGTCGGAAATAACTACAGTGACGTGCTTTTGGATGCATTCGAAAGCGACATCGCGGATTATGATCGCGACTATGATGATCCCGATACCGTTGAATCCAAAAATCATGGTGATTCAAATGCAGTCGGTTTCGGCGGAAAAATCCGCAGCCTGTTCGTTCCGTTTTCGCGTCGAACTGTCGGCGTGATTCTGTTTGCAATAGCAGGTGTTCTGCTTGTTGTAAGTCTTGTTTCAATGGCCAAAACAGCTGCTGTAAATAAAAAACATGATTCGAACCCGACACCGAGCGAGCAGCCGACCTTGAGCGGTACCGCTATTCCGGAAGGCGGCACGCCGACTCCGCGGATCGACGGAAAAGACACGGATTCAACGGCTCAGCCCGGGATAACAAAAAATCCTAACGGCACACCGGGCCCCGGAGATTTCCGCACGTCCGCACCTGTTTCCGGCGCGCCTACTTCGGCACCGGTTACCGATGCACCCAAAACGCAGATACCCGCACCGGCCACAACAACGCCCGGCGGAGGCGGCAGACCGACAAATCCGCCCGCAACACCGACAACGGCACCTTCAACAGATGAACCGATCGTTCGCCCCACACCCGGAGACGAACCGACGGAACCCATAACGGATTCGCCGACCGATGAACCTGTTGTGACGGATGTGCCGACCGATGAACCCGAACCTCCGACGGAAGAACCCGCACCCGAACCGACGGAAGCTCCCACCGAACCTCCCGTGACGCCGGAAGAGCCGGGGGAATGAAATGAAAACCGACCTCGAACAACCGATTGCTATCTGTTTGACCTTTGATTGAAGGTCAATTCGCAACAGCCATTAATAGAATTTCGGAAACGATCGTAAACAACAAAAGACTGCAGAACCATGTGATGAGTTTTGCAGTCTTTTGTTCGCTTATTCACCGTGATTAGTATTAACACGGCTCAAACTTTCGATGATTAACAGTTAATTGGAAGCTTTCGTGTCGCAGTACATGCAGCGATACTCGCCTTTTTCCGCATCCGTAAGCACAAAAACGTGATGAATTTCCTGTTCGGTGGTGGTAATGCAGCGCGGGTTTTTGCATTTAAGAATGTCAACGATTTTTTCGGGCAGTTCAACATTGCGTTTTTCAAGAACTCTTCCGTCACGGATTACATTTATCGTTGCCGTGGGACAAACGAAGCTCAGAACACCGAGATCGAGATCCTTGTCGGATGCAATTTTGATAATGTCTTTTGTTCCCGTGCGCGTGCTTGCAGCATTGCGTATAATCGCGACCTGACAATCAAGCTTGTCCAGATTCAACATGTTGTAAACCTGCATAGCTTTGCCGGCAGTAATGTGGTCGATAACGATACCGTTTCTGATTGCGTCAATATTCATTGTTTGCTCCTTTCAAAAGCCATTTTTCATTGTTCAGACTTCGACGGCGATGTCAAGCAGTTTCATGATGAGTGCCATACGGATAAATTTGCCGTAGCGTGCCTGACGGAAATAACACGCGCGCGGGTCGTCGTCAACCGCGACGGAAATCTCATTGACACGGGGCAGGGGATGCAAAACTATAAGGTCCTGCTTCGCAAGAGCCATTTTTTCCGGCGTAAGAATGTAGCAATCCTTAAGTCGCAGGTAGTCTTCCTCATTGAAGAATCGTTCACGTTGGACTCTCGTCATATAAAGAACATCAAGCTTGTCCATAACACCGTCAAGAGTTGTGGTTTGCTCATACGGAATACCTTTGTTTTTGATATATGCATTTTTTACGTAGCTTGGAACTTTCAACTCTTCCGGAGAAATCAAGACGAACTTGATTCCCTCATAGCGGCTCATTGCAGCAATCAGTGAATGCACCGTACGCCCAAACTTCAAATCACCGCATACACCTATTGTGAGATTATCAAAATGACCCTTTTCACGCTTAATTGTCAAAAGGTCGGTGAGAGTCTGCGTCGGATGGTTGTGCCCGCCGTCACCTGCATTGATAATCGGGACGGAGGCTTTCGCTGCTGCAACAAGAGGTGCGCCTTCTTTCGGGTGACGCATTGCAATTATATCGGAATAACCGCTTACAACCGCAACGGTGTCGCCGACGCTTTCACCTTTTGCAGCGGAACTTGAGCTTGCTTCGGAGAAGCCGAGAACCCTTCCGCCGAGTTCAAGCATTGCAGCTTCAAAGGAAAGACGGGTGCGCGTGCTGGGTTCAAAGAACAGAGTTGCAAGAGTCTTATATTTGCAGGCTTCACGATAAAGCTCAGGGTGTTCAATGATGTTGTTTGCAACTGCAATCATTTCATCAATTTCCGCAGTGGAAAGATCGAGAATGTCGATAAGGTTTTTCATATTAGTTATTTCCTCCGTTTATCCATGAAATATCTGACGGGTTATTGCGAAAAGCAATAAGCCTTGCAATGTCCCCGGGTTTAATGATGTTTTTTTCTGCCGCAACATGAACGACAGTATCAAAATCGGTAAGGCTGATGTTTTTAACTTTTGCATCTGCAAGCTTGTTAATTGATTTTTGCATTCCGTATGTAAAAATACTGACAATGCCGAGTACCTCCGCCCCCGCTTCGCGCAAAGCTTCAACAACATCAATAACGCTGCCGCCTGTTGAAATCAGATCTTCAACCACAACAACCTTTTGTCCTGCTTCAAGCTTGCCCTCAATTTGATTACCCCTGCCGTGATCCTTGGCGGAACTGCGAACGTAGCCCATGGGCAATCCCAGAATATGCCCCGTTATTGCAGCATGTGCAATTCCGGCCGTGCTTGTTCCCATGAGAACCTCTGCCTCGGGATAGTCGGTGCGAATTATTTCTGCAAGAGAGTTTTCAATGTTGTTTCGAACATCGGGTGCTGTTAAAGTCAATCTGTTATCGCAATAAATCGGGCTTTTAATTCCGCTTGCCCATGTGAACGGCTTGTCCGGACTCAGAAAAACTGCTCCGATCGAAAGCAGCTCGTCCGCAACTACAGCTGCCCTGTTTGTGCAATCCGTTTTATTATCCATGTGTATAAACTGTCCTTTCCTGTCAGTGTATATTGGGTTTAAGAGTAATACCTGCTGAACTTATAAAGCATCAGTTCAGCCGACAAAATCGTTTAGGCAGCGTTCATATGCAGCGACCGGGTCCGCTGCGGCTGTAATCGGCCGACCCACAACAATGTAATCCGATCCGAGTGCTTTGGCATCCGCGGGGGTTGCAACACGCTTTTGATCTCCGACCGCGCCATCCGCAAAGCGCACTCCGGGAGTTACTGTCAGAAAACCATTTCCGCAGACAGCGTGAATTTTTCCTGATTCAAGCGGAGAACAAACAACCCCGTCCAACCCCGCAATTTCAGCATTTTTTGCATAACATGCCACAACTTCATCCATAGGTTTATCAATAAGCAATTCTTTTTTTAAACTGTTCGAGTCGGTTGAAGTAAGCTGAGTTACCGCAATCAAAAGCGGACGTGTTCCGTCTTCGCGTGTCAAACCTTCTTTTGCCGCCTGCATCATTGCAATCGTGCCGCCTGCATGAACGTTGCACATGTCAATATCAAGGGCGGACAGAACACGCATTGTTTTTTTGACGGTGTTTGGAATATCGTGAAGTTTAAGATCAAGGAAAATCTTGTGTCCGCGCCGTTTAAGCTCGCGAACGATATCCGCGCCTTCGGCATAAAAGAGTTCCATACCGATTTTAATAAAAGGCTTTCTGTCCGTAAATGCGGAAAGGAAATCCAGCACTTCCGTTTTTTCTGCAAAATCGCAGGCGATGATTACGTCTTTACCCATTATGTGCTCCTCCGATGATATCTTCAAGTTTATTTATTCCGTATTTTTTCATTGTTGACGGCAGCTCACGAATTATATCGCGGCATATATAAGGTTCGACAAGGTTGGCTGCACCGATTTGAACTGCGGCGGCACCTGCAAGCATCATTTCAAGCACATCATCTGCGCTTGATACCCCGCCTATACCCATTATCGGGATTTTCACCGCTTCATAAACATCGTAAACCGTTTTCAATGCAACGGGAAAAATAGCACTGCCCGAAAAACCGCCTTTTTTGTTTGCGATTACAGGTGTCCGCCTGTGCAAATCGATTCGCATCCCCATGAGTGTGTTGATAAGGCTGAGTCCGTCCGCACCGGCATCCTCACAGGCTTTTGCAATGGACACAATATCCGTAACATTCGGACTGAGCTTAATAAATATCGGCTTTTGCACAACGGCTTTGACTGCTTTTGTAACTTCGGCAGCAGCGTCGCATGTTGTTCCGAAACTCATTCCGCCGTTGTGAACATTCGGGCAGCTGATATTGACTTCGATAATGCCGACTTGCTCACATTCGTTGAAACGTGCCGCGACCTCCGTATACTCATGGATTGAAAATCCGCTGACATTTGCTATCACCTGTTTCGAAAAGCATCTTTTGAGCCGCGGAAGCTCGTTGTTTATTACTGCGTCAACTCCCGGATTTTGCAAGCCTATGGAGTTGATTATGCCCGCCGGACATTCTGCAATTCGCGGAGTGGGGTTGCCGAAACGCGGTTCAAGTGTTGTCCCTTTAAATGAAAACGTGCCGAGACAATTGATGTCGTAAAGCTCCGCAAACTCGTAACCGTAGCCGAATGTTCCGCTTGCGGGAATGACAGGGTTGTCAAGCAGCCAATTTCCGAGACGAACTTTGAGCGCATCACCGCTTGGAAGCTCATTCATTACAAGGGATTTGTTAAAACTTATATTCATTCCATCCTGCATTTTGCCGCTCATCACCATATTACCTCCTCGGAGACCAAAATGGGGCCGTCTTTGCAGATTCTCTTCGAACCGTATTTTGTTTTGCAGCTGCAACCCATACATGCACCGAAGCCGCAGCCCATGCGCTCCTCAAAACTCAATTGTCCACTTGTTTCTGCAATATCAAACACTGCCTTCAGCATCGGTTCAGGACCGCACACACAGTAATCAGTGTAAGCAGTGTTGCCGTCATTGCTTTCGGCATTAAAACAGCGCATTGCATCGGTAACAAACCCTTTCACTCCGCAGCTTCCGTCCGCTGTTGCAACAATTATCCTTGCTCCGATTTTTTTGAATTCATCTTCAAAGAAGCATTCGTCAAATGTGTTGAAACCCGCTATAACCATCGGTATTTTTCCTTCCGAAATCAGCTGCTTAGCAAGCAGGAACATCGGAGGGACGCCTGCTCCGCCGCCTATAAGGAGCGGGTGCTCACCGCAGAGTGAAGTATCATAACCGTTTCCGAGACCGGCCAAAACATCCAGCTGTTCATTCATCGGCAGGCGGCTCATGAACTCCGTGCCTTTGCCGACAACTTTGTAAACAATCGTCAGCGTGTTTTCACTCCGGTCAATATCGCAGACGGAAATCGGACGCCGCAGGAAAAAGCCTTTAAGCTTTATGTTCACAAATTGTCCGGGTCGATTTATTGACGATACATCACCCGAAAGCACCATTTTATACGTATTGCGTGCTATGCACTCGTTTGAAACAATCTGAAACAGTGATTGAATCATGTTCAAGTTCCTTTCCTATATTCAGTGTTCATTAATCGTATTGTCGCCGATTAATCAGGCCGTCGCGCAAAAGCAAATTACTCCTCAATTAACCTTATCTTCCTTAACTGTTTTCCCATTGCGGGTTGTTTTTATACATTTGCCGAAAACCTGCATGCCGACAAAGGGGGATGCTTTCCCGAGAGACAGAAATTCGGCGGAATCAACGGTATACGGGCTTGATATATCAAATTCGGCAGTACTGTTTCCGATATCTATGCCGAATCTGCGGGCGGGCGCGGTGCTCATCAGTTCAATAAGTCTGTTAAGCGACAGTATTCCTCTGCGCACGAGCCGAGTGTACAACACCGGAAAGGCGGTTTCAAGTCCCACAATTCCATTCAGACTGCTGCGCAGTCCGCCTGACTTTTCTTTTTCCGAATGCGGCGCATGATCGGTTGCGATCATATCAATCGTGCCGTCAATTATGCCTTCAATGAGTGCAGCTCTGTCCGCTTCGGAACGAATCGGAGGGTTCATTTTGAAGCTTCCGCTGTCAACAAGATCTTCATCACACAGAACAAGATAATGCGGTGCAGTTTCACATGTTATGTCGAGGCCTTCAGATTTTGCCTTACGGATAAGATTAACGGACTCCTTTGTCGAAACATGGCAAACATGGTATGAGCATCCGCTCTTACGGACAAGCTCAATATCGCGTGCAATAGGGCGCCATTCGCTTTCACTGCATATTCCGGGCAGGGAATGCCTGTCGGCGTAGTTCCCGTCATGAATGCATCCACCGCGAACAAGACTGTTGTCTTCGCAGTGAGCAGCAATAATCTTGTGAAGTTTTTTTGCCTTTTTCATTGCTGCAAGCATAATTTCTTCATTCTGAACGCCTTTTCCGTCATCCGAAAACGCAACGACATACGGGGCAAGTGCGTCCATATCGGAAAGTTCCCGACCGTTTTCACCGATTGTTATTGCACCGTACGGATAAACGGGAATGCAGGCATCACGACGAATGATTTCAAGCTGCCTTTCAAGGTGTTCGATGCTGTCAGGCACCGGATCAAGGTTCGGCATGGTGCAAATCGCAGCATACCCTCCGTTTGCGGCGGCAAGCGTTCCCGTTTTGATAGTTTCTTTATATGAAAAACCCGGTTCGCGAAGATGAACATGAACATCAACGAATCCGGGAACAAGAACAGTATCCGAAGAAATATTGGAAATTTTTTCTGAATGAATATCGGAAGGAGAAAATGAATTCGAATATGTATCCGATTTCGAATCGGAAAGGCCGCAGCGGTCAATTCTGTTGTTTGGATATTCTGCGTTTTTTCGCACAGTTTTGTTTTCAGACAGCATTTGGTGTGCCTCCTTCGGTTTCTGCAAGAATAAATCCTGCCGCATGCGGCAGGACAGCACAATTTAAACCCACGAATTCACGCTGAAAACGCAGATAATATTGAGTTGCAAATCTTGCCGACATCAAGGTGTCGATGCGACCTCACGGGATCGCCTTAAAGATTGGAGTTATTTTATCAGGCTCGCAGGCGACTGTCAAGGCATTCAACAAAGTATATTGCAATCATTTAAAAACTGAATCAACATTATTCTGACAAATTCTTGCTTGACATTTGCCAACTTTAAAGCTACAATAACAATCGAAAATCCGTGTATAATATAACGGATAATATCATGATGCGGAGAAAACAAATGAGAAACAAATCCATAACACGCTTTGCAGCTTTTTTTGTTGCAATAACCATGCTTTTCGCTTGTTTGCAAGTCATTGCACAGCCTGCCGCAAACGACAGCGGGCACACTTACGTGCTTGTTGACCAACCCACCGACGGCGGGGTTTACCTTATGATAAGCCAACAGTCCGGCAGCAATTTTGCTGTTTCCGGAACAGCGATGCCCGACGGGGAAGGCTTGGTGCCTGTTGAAGTCGGAGTTGCAGGTGACTATGTTGTAAGCGGAGTGAACGATTCCGTGCTTTGGCAGTTTAACGGCAGTTCCGAATCGGGCTACACCGTTCGCAATGCTGAGTCGGGCGAATACCTTGCAAAGCTTTCGAACACGCTTAAAACAAGCGCAGCAACTCAGCACCGCTGGGAGCACATAATTCATACCAACGACGACAGCAGCATCGGCGATGAACCTGTCATGCACAACGTGACCACCGGTGTGGGCTACATCCTCTATCGCGTAAACGGCGATGAGACTTATTTCGATTGCTTCAACGCTTATCAGCAATGCAATATCCGCCTTTATGAGCGTCGGGATATGACCGGATTCGTACCGACGACGGGCGTCAGCATCGGAATTGATGCACTGGAGCTTGACCTTGGAAGCACTCACACATTCCATCCGCAGGTTTTCCCGTCAAATGCAACCATTCAAAACGTTACATACACGTCTTCGGATTCGTCCGTTGCACGCATCAATCCCGACGGCACGCTTATCACAGGCAGCGAAGGAACTGCGCAGATAACCGTTTACGACGGAACGGGCGAATTCAGCGATACCTGCACCGTGACGGTCGCAAGTGCAAATCCCGCAGTGCCCGTACTGTACGGTTACAGAATGTACTCAAGTGCAAACGGCATCGTTAATTTTTCGGCGGATGATGTTTCCGACTTCAACCTTGTGGATGCACAAACGGGACTTGAACCGCTCACCGCAATGTGTTATGTGGAAGGCGATTTTTACGGTTTCGCAAAGAGTGAAACCGAAAACACGGGGTATGATTTCGTTATTATCGACGGCGAAACCTTCGAAAGACGGACGACAAACCTTTGGTCATACTACTATTGCCGCGATATGACCTATGATCCCGAAACCGGACTGATTTACTGCATGATGGCAACCAACGCAACTATTTACTCATTGTATTTTGGGATTTATACGGTAAACCCACAAACTCTGAGCTTCAACCTTGTCGGTGAAACAAACCGATACCTTTCGGTTCTTGAATGCACGGCGGACGGCAGACTTTACGGAATCGATATGTTCGGCTATTTCTGCTCCGTTGACAAAACCAATGCAAACTGCACAAAAATTGCACATACAACCGTTTCGGATATCAACCATGAACAGTCCATGGTGTTCTGTACTTCAAACGGCAAAATGTATTGGATGAAATCCGATGATAACGGAGGCGTATTTTTCGAGGTCAATCTCGCAAACGGAACGCTTGTTTATATCGGCTATCCCGGCGGCGATTACATAACATATCAGAGTGTTGCAGGCCTTTGCTATGTTCCGACGGATGAACCGGAGTATCAGCAGGGTGATATAGATATGGACGGCATAGTTTCTGTTTCGGATGCATTGCTTGCATTGCGGTGCGGAATGGAAATTGTGACTCTTACCCCGCAGCAGCTTACGGTTGGCGATATGAATGGCGACGGTTCCGTTAATGTTACCGATGCGATAATGATACTTCGAGCTGCAGTTATCGGCTGATTTTAAAATTCGACAGCACGGCTGCGGTATCAAAATCAAAAATAAGACCTTTCAAAAGCAGCGGTTCGCAGTACGGCGGGCCGCTGTCTGCACAAATAACCAAATGACAATTTCGCCTACGGTTCGATAAAGATTTTACTGTATGATTCAAAGCATTGATTTTAACTCTGCCGCATGATAGAATACGCATGGCAAAGCCCGAAAAGCTTATGCTGTGTCCGAACAAACAAGTTAATCTTTTAAAAACGGAGGGTGAATTTGTGAAAAGAAAAGCTTTAGGCTTGTTTGCAACATTTTTCAAAATCGGAGCTTTCACTTTCGGCGGGGGATATGCAATGATCCCTCTGATACAACGTGAAATCGTAGATAAAAAACAATGGGCAACAAATGAAGATTTGCTTGATATAATTGCAATTGCCGAATCAACGCCCGGTCCCATTGCCGTGAACGCAGCAACATTTATCGGCAGCAAAATCGACGGCTTCTTTGGCGCTCTTTTTGCAACGCTCGGAGTTGTTCTTCCGTCATTTATAACCATACTTGCCGTTTCGTTTGCAATTGCACAGTTTGAACACATAAAAATCGTTCAGTATGCATTCACGGGTATTCGCGCCGCAGTTCTTGCGCTCATTATCCGCGCACTTGCGGCAATGTATAAAGAATGTCCGAAGTCGCCCCTGTCATACATCATTGCGGCAGCTGCTTTTTTTGTTGCAGCATTTACAAGCATCAACACGATTTTTATCATACTCGGCTGTGCTGCGGTCGGCCTTGCTGTACATTTGGTATTTAATACAAAAAACGGAAAGGCGGGGGAAGGCAAATGATTTTCATCGAATTATTCTTCACATTTTTCAAGATTGGCTTGTTTACTGTCGGCGGCGGATATGCAATGCTCCCGCTTATCAGAACGGAAGTTCTCAGCAAGGGCTGGCTGACGGCGGAGGAAATTGTGAATTTCATTGCCGTGAGCGAAAGCACACCCGGGCCGTTCGCGGTCAATATTGCAACTTATATCGGTTCTGTCCGCGGCGGGGCAGCAGGGGCAGCCTGTGCAACGCTCGGAGTTGTGCTTCCGTCGTTTCTGATTATTCTTGCGATTGCGCGATGCTATAAAAAGTTTAAGAGCAGCAAAATAGTTGCGGGACTTATGTCCGGCTTGAAACCGGCGGTGATCGGGCTTATTGCAGCCGCCGTGTTAACAGTCGGCAAAACCGTTTTTTTGAATTCGGCAACTCCGACAGGCTTTCCCGCCAACGCATCGGACTGGTTTCGAACCGTGAGTTCCGCATTGGTTTTTGTGCTTGCACTCTTTGCCTGCCGAAAAAAACTTCATCCGATATTAATGATTTTGATTGCCGCTGCTCTCGGTATAGCATTCGGCCTTTTGGGCGAAATGCTTGTTGCTTAGAGTTAACCGCAGCATTAACACCAAGAACAATATCGCCCATGCGGGCAACACATCGGATTGAGTTTTTCCGCTGCCTGTTGTGCAAGTTTTGCATTGCCCGAGTGGGCGGTATGATTTAAATTAAACATGTGCAAACATTCTTTATTTGTGCAATAAAAAAGCTCGTTTTCCGGTGTGGAAAACGAGCTTTTTTCACAGCTTGAAAGCGGATAACTTAGATATTGTCCGTATGTTTACGCAGGTGCACCGACCAACATTGCTTCATGCACGGGAAGGATTTTTTTGCTGTCGGGCATGTGGACGAGAGCTTGATTCAGCACCTCCTCGGCGTTATGCACAAATACAATTTGCAGTGCATCAATAATATCCTTGGGAACTTCGGCAATATCCTTGCGGTTTTGCTCCGGAAGCAGCACCGTTGTTATGCCTGCGCGTGCTGCAGCAAGCAGTTTTTCACGCAAACCTCCGATTGCAAGCACTCGACCCCTGAGAGTGATTTCGCCTGTCATTGCAAGTCTTGCGCGCACCGGAATGCCTGTCAGTGCACTCGCAACAGCCGTCATGAGTGAGATCCCTGCGGACGGACCATCCTTTGGAACAGCACCTTCAGGAACATGAATATGTATATCCGTATGCTGATTGAAATCATCGCTCAGTCCCAGTTCGGAAGCGTGTGCGCGGATGCACGTAATAGCAGTGCGTGCGCTTTCCTGCATAACATCGCCGAGACTTCCGGTAAGCTGGAGCTGACCCGTGCCTTTCAACGCTTCAACCTCAATTTCTAACAGCTCACCGCCAACGCTTGTCCACGCAAGTCCGTTCACCAATCCGATTTCAGGCTCTTTATCCGCAGGCTCAAAGCTGTACCGAGACACACCGAGATATTCCTTTATTTTCGATTTGCTGAGCCGAATCCGTTTTTTTCCGTTTGCAATATCAACGGCAGCCTTTCGGCAAACTGCGGCAATGCAGCGTTCAAGGCTGCGAACGCCTGCCTCGCGTGTGTAGCAATTGACAATTTCGGAAATTTCCTCATCCCCGATGGTCAGCATGCTCTTCTTCAGTCCGTGCTTTTCGAGCTGCTTCGGAATCAAATACTGTCTTGCAATTTCGATCTTTTCGGTCGCAAGATAACTCGGAACCTCTATAACTTCCATTCTGTCCAGCAGCGGGCGGGGGATATCGGCAAGGTTGTTTGCTGTTGTTATGAACAGAACCTTGGACAAATCATACGGCATCTCCAAAAAGTGATCGCGGAAAGCAAAGTTTTGTGCTCCGTCAAGCACTTCAAGAATTGCGGCGGCCGGATCACCGTTGTAATCTCGGGATAATTTATCAATTTCATCAAAAAGAATGACCGGATTTACGGTTCCCGCCTGCCGCATTGCAGAAATAATGCGACCCGGCATAGCTCCGATATAAGTGCGCCTGTGTCCGCGAATCTCCGCTTCATCCTTGATTCCGCCGAGACTCATTCGAACAAAGCTGCGGCCCAAAGCCTTTGCAATTGATGCGGAAATAGATGTTTTGCCTACACCCGGAGGGCCCGCAAAGCAAATGATCTGACCGTTCACCTTTCCGGTAAGTTTCGCAACTGCAAGATACTCAAGAATACGCTGTTTGACTTTTTCAAGCCCGTAATGGTCCTCGTCAAGTATCCTGCGTGCATTTTGAATATCAAGATTGTCCTCGCTCATCTCGGTATAAGGCATGTCCAACAGACAATCGATGAAAGTTCGCAGGGACGGTGTTTCGTGTGAACCGGCAGGGAGGGTTGCGAACCTGTCGATTTCTTTTTCAAGTCGGATACGAATTTCATCGGGAAACGTACGTTTCTTCAGTCTTGCACGAAACTCATCGGCTTCCGTCTCCTCGTTCTCACCCAATTCTTTTCGAATTGCCTTTATCTGTTCGCGGAGGAAGTATTCCTTTTGATTCTTTTCTATTTGCTGCTTGACACTCGCCTCAATGCGTTTGCTGAGCTTTGTGAACTCCTGCTCGCGTGCAATTATGTTCAAAAGCGTTATGCAGCGCGATGCACTGTCCTCCTGTTCAAGAAAACACTGCCGATCCTCGTATTTTTTCAAGGTTATGTTTGCAAGCCTGAATATATATGCAGTATCATCGGAGCTTTTCTCAATAACCTCAAATGCTTCGGAAAGGCTGTTTACTCCGATCAGTTCAAGGTAATCGCGGCATTTTTTCGAAACGAGCGGACGGAGTGACGAAGCTTCGGGGTCGGTTTGCTCTTCATCGTCGCAACTGTAAAGGTTCGCGCTGAAAAAGGGCTCCTCGCCCGTGAAACCGTCAACGAGCGCACGGCATACACCTTCCGCCATGACGCGGACAGTATCTCCGGGCAGTTTAATTACCTGCTTGATTTTGCAAATGCAGCCGATCTCATACAGCTGCTTTGCGGTTATATCGGTAAGTTTCGGATCTTTTTGCGCGGTAAGAAACACCAACCCGTCGTTTTCGGCGGCGGTTTCGATCGCGGCAACGCTCTTGTCCCTGCCTGCATCAAAGCTCAGCAGTGTGTAGGGCATCACAACCAAGCCGCGCAGAGGCACAACGGGCATTTTTTCATAGTACTTAATAGCCAAATTTCATTTCCTCGTGTTTTGTTGTTTTTTGCCGTGAATGTGTATCAGTCATCGGCTTCTTTTTGAAGAATTATACACGTTGTTTGAAAATTATACAACACACAAATTCAGGCATATATGCAAATTCTCGGGGCAATCCTGTGTATCTTCAACAACAGCACACCAATACTTCGCAGCCCGCAAAAGACCGCTTTGCTTTTTGGTATCATTTTGTGCCCAATTCCGTACGGAGCGGCCGAATATAAACTGAGCAACACGGTGAATGACGATATATTTGATGCCGAGTGCGCCTTTGCAGCCGAATTTCGGACTTTTTTTTCTTTTTTTGTCGCTCAAGTCTTGTTTATTCACCCATTGTTGTGGTACAATACAGTGTAGCTTGTATTTACCATGGCGGTTCGGCTCTTATGCAATCAGCCTGATTGGAGTATGCTTTGCGCAGAGTCGAGCGATAATCTTTATAGAAAGGAAAAATCATCATGAAAAAAAGATGCGACAAACTCATTGCTAAGCTTCGTGAAAAAAACATCGATGCAGCAATAATCACCTCACCTGTTAACCGCAGGTATTTCTCCGGCTTCACCGGCAGCAACGGTGTTGTTATTGTAACAGAAAACGGTCGCGTTCTTCTTACTGACTTCCGTTATACCATTCAGGCAAATCAGCAGTGCGCCGGAGTTTGCGAAGTTCGTCAGGTTAACCGCGGAATAGGTTCGGGCGATGTTGAAGAAGTTCTTAAAGAATTTGACGCAAAACGCGTTGCCTATGAAGATGCAGCTCTGACCGTTGCCGAATTTAACATGTTCAAGAGCATGCCCTTTGAACTTTTGCCCGAATCAAAGCTTATCTCGGATTGCAGAATCGTTAAGGATGCTGCGGAGACAGCAGAGCTTCAAAAGGCTCAGAATGTTGCGGATGCAGCTTTTGCAGAAGTTCTGAAACACGTAAAGGTTGGCATGACCGAGATTGAACTTCGTAATGAATTCGATTATCTCATTCGCAAGTTCGGCGGGGATGACAATTCATTCGACACCATCGTCGGTTCCGGTCCCAACGGTGCGCTTTGCCATGCGTATCCCGGTCCGCGCAAGATTCAGAACGGTGATTTCGTTGTTATGGACTTTGGCGCACGCGTAAACGGTTATTGTTCGGATATGACCCGCACATTCGCAGTCGGCAAACCCTGCGATGAGCTCGTGAAGATTTACAACATTGTTCTTGAAGCTCAGCTCAAGTGCCTTGAAGTGCTTCGTCCCAATATGAACGCCGCCGATCTTGACAAGACAGCGCGGGATATCATCACAGCGCACGGTTACGGCGAGTGCTTCGGTCACAGCCTCGGCCACGGGTTCGGTCTTGAAATCCACGAAAGTCCCTATGCAAGCCCGCGTTCCGCAGATATTCTTGTCCCCGGAAGCACAATCACCGTTGAACCCGGCATTTACGTTGAAGGACTCGGCGGTGTCAGAATCGAAGATTGCTGCGTTCTGACCGAAACCGGTTACATCAATCTCTGTTCAACCACAAAGGAGCTCATCATCCTCTGATAAGGTCAGAAAAGCCTTGCCAAAAGCTTCTTTTGATGTTCCAAGTTATTTTTCCGCCTGCAAAACAGCGCAGTATGCGCCCTGCAGGCGGTCGATAAGGTTCCGAGTGGACCTGTTTATTGCAATCATACTTTATAAATTTATATCACGGAGGTATTCCCATGATTTTAGCTGGCGATTTCAGAAAAGGCATTACCGTTGAAATAGACGGACAGGTTTGGAGCATTGCAGATTTTCAGCATGTCAAGCCCGGCAAAGGTGCGGCATTTGTTCGCACAAGGCTGAAAAACGTCATGACAGGTGCGGTTCTCGAAAGAACCTTCAGCCCCACCGACAAGTATCCCACTGCACATATCGAAACCCGCGAAATGCAGTATCTCTATACTGACGGAGATTTGTATTATTTCATGGATAATGAGTCCTATGAACAGCTCGCACTCAATCATGAGCAGGTTGAAGATGCAATCGACTTCGTTGTTGAAAACTCCAACGTCACCATCCGTTTCTACAAAGGCAATGCATTCTCCGTTGCAGCTCCCAATTTTGTTGAGCTGACTGTTACGGAGACCGAACCCGGCTTCAAGGGTGACACCGCGACCGGAACCACCAAGCCCGCCGTACTCGAAACGGGTTACAAAATTGCTGTTCCCCTGTTCGTTAACGAAGGCGATCGCATTCGCGTTGATACCCGCACCGGTGAATACATGGAGCGCTGCTGAGTTAACTGCTCTTAACAGACTCCGCGCCTCTGCTTAACAGGGTGGTTATAGGTTCAAATTCTATGGCAAACGAAACAAATATCATTCAAAAGTCCGCTTACCTGCGCGGACTTGCTGATGGAATGAAGCTTTCGGCGAATTCCGATGACACCTCAAAACTTTTGCTTGCGATGATCGACTGCATAGACAGTATTGCGGTACAGGTCAACGACAACACCGATCTCATTTGTGAGCTTGATGACGAAGTTGATTCCTGTTCCGATTCATTGGATGCTTTTGCAGAATTGGTTTTCGGCATTGATGACGACGATGACGAAATCGACATCAACGACGATGATGATCTTTTCGCTTGCGATGACGATGATGATGACAGCAAATGCTTTGGCTGCTCTTGCCCCGGCGAGTGCGATGATTGCTATTGCGACGAAGACTGCGAGGATTGTAATTGCGACGGCAGAGATGATGATTGCTGCATTACCTGCCCATATTGCGATGCGCGGGTTCCGCTTTCCACACTGATGGAAAGCGATAATCCCGTTTGCGGAATCTGTCATATGCCGTTATGTTCATCAACCGGTTTCGAGGAGGAATCCGATTCCTGATTTTGCAGCGCACCGAACAAAGTCATTATTGAATCATTTTTCTCAGCAGGGTTCACATTTAATATGCGGATCCTGCTGTTTGCGAAAGGAGTTTTATGGAATTTGACTCAGCTGCTCTTTGTGGATGTGTGGAATCGCCAAGCACTAAACGAAGTGTTTCGCTGCATCCGAGGCTGGAAGCTGCAGCTGCTCTTCTCGGCAAAACATCTGTACTTGCTGATATCGGGTGTGATCACGGCAGATTTTCGGCTGCAATGCTTCAACGCGGTATTGCTGAAAAAGTTATTGCATCCGACATAAGTGCTCCGTCCCTCAAAAAAGCCGAACAGCTTGCGAATGTGTGCGGACTTTCAAGCAAGATGGAATGCCGTATTTCGAACGGTTTTTCGGCATACTCTGCCGGTGAGACTGACAAGGCGGTTATACTCGGAATGGGCGGCGAGGTTATCCGTTCCATACTTTCACGCTCTGATTCATTCGCGCGTTCGCTTGAGTGCATTGTTATGCAGCCTATGCGCGGGGAAGCCGAACTTCGGAGCTATCTTTACTCAAACAATTATCGCATAATTGATGAAGCGGTTGTTTTTGACAGCGGGAGATACTATCAGCTGATTTCGGCAAAAAACGGAGCGCCGTGCCAACTTCCCGACTGCTTTGAAAAAGGTTTTTTTCAATTCGGTGCCGAAGCATTTAATAAGCGTGACCCAATGCTTTTGCCGCTGATGCAGCGGTATCTTTGCATCATTGAAAAAAAGCTGCAGCGGGCAGCTTTATCGGGCGGCAGACCGAAGCGACTCATTTTTGAAGCAGAAAGTACAGCAAGATTGATTTCTGCGTTTTTAAACGGGCGGAATGATGACTGTTCGGCGAAACACACTGATTGATTAAAGGAGCAAAACATGCTGCTTAATGATTTTATAGATATAATGAATAAGCTCGCGCCGCAAGAGACGGCGCTTGGGTTTGACAATGTCGGATTAATAATCGGCACGGACAGAAAGCAGATAAAACGTGTGCTTGTTGCGCTTGACTGCACCCTTGCCGTTGCACTCGAAGCGGTCGAAATCGGCGCGGATCTTGTTTTAACGCATCACCCTCTGCTTTTTTCGGCAGTTAAGCGTATATCTCCCGAATGCCCTCAAACGGCGGCTGTTTATACCCTTATCCGCAACGGTATTGCACTCTTTTCCGCACATACAAACCTTGATGCAGCGGAAGGTGGAGTAAATACAGAGCTTTGTCGTCTGTTCGGGCTGCAAGATACGATTTCCGTCGGAGAAGACAGCATTATGCGAGTCGGCAATCTCCCTGAAACCATGATGCTGGATGATTTTGCGGCAATGGTTCAAAATAAGCTCAACACGGTTGCGCGCATATCCGGCAGCAACACCCCTGTCAGCCGCATCGCCGTTATCGGAGGTTCCGGAGGTGCGGAATATGAGCAGGCACACGAAGCCGGAGCGCAGGTGCTTGTAACCGGAGAATGCAAACATTCGGATGCAATTGCCGCCTCCGTACTCAATTTAAACATTATTGCCGCGGGGCATTACCAAACAGAAAACCCTGTGCTTATTCCTCTTGCTGCATACCTTCGCAGCAATACGGAAGGCGTTGAATACATGATATCCAAAGTAAACACGCCGACTTTCCGCACTTGCGGGCGGTGTGCCGAGTAAGCGATTTTTAATTGCTGAAAACTGGCTTTGGATGGTAAGTTTATTGAAAGGATGAAACTGTTATGAATAAACTGGATGCACTTTGGGAGTATCAGCAGGCAGAGCTTGCTCTCGCACGACTGAAGAGGGAAATGAAATCCTCGCCGTCATATCAAAAACGCACAAAGCTGCATAACTTTCTTGCAGAACAGCAAGCGAGCATCGAAAAAATAAATGCGGATATGCGGGCAAAGGACGGTTCACTTGCAACATGTTCATCAAAGCTTGACGCGCTTTTAAAACGTTATGATCTTGAAAAATCCGAACTTGACATCATGGAAAATGATGAAGAAAGCACTGCTGCGGAGTTAACGGAAGCAAAAAAATCCATCGAAAAGCTGCTTGAAGAAATAAATGCTTTGCACAAAGAGCTTGCCGAGATGATAACATGGTTGAATCAAGCTTCCGAGGCCATTTCTTCCGCATACTCCAAGGCGGGACGCGCAAAAAAGGACTATGATGCCGTTCGTGCCGTTTGCGATGCGGAAAAGGATGCATTCAAACCCAGGCTTGACGCCGCAGAAGCCTTGATTGCCGAAAAACGCGGAGATGTTCCGGATGAACTTATGTCCAAATATCTTGCACTCAAAAAGAATTATGTCAATCCTGTTGCAAAGGTTGCCAATAATCAATGCAGCGGATGCTATATGATGCTTCCGTCAGCCGTTGTTAAAAGAGTTGCCGGAAAAACAAGCATTGTTGAATGCGAGAACTGCGGACGAATCCTCACCATGTAAGCTTTTGTGTTATAGATACTGATACCACAGGAATGCTTTCGAAGAATAAAAACTCATTTTGTTCTTTACACAGCATTGAGTTTGCATTATAATACTATTATTGAGTAAGACAAGTGACCGCGCAGGCATTTGCCCGCGAGGAAAGTCCGAGCTCCGCAGGACAGGGTGCCGGGTAACACCCGGTGAAGGCGACTTCAAGGAAAGTGCAACAGAAATAAACCGCCGTATTGCCGCACGGTAATGCGGTAAGGATGGAAAGGCGGGGTAAGAGCCCACCGATACCTCGGTAACGCGGTATGCCATGTAAACCCCACTCGGAGCAAGATTGAAATGGGAGCATTTAATGGCTGTCCGTCACGCTCCCCGTAATCGCTTGAGTGTGCAGGTAACTGCACATCCAGATAGATGGTCACATAAACAGAACTCGGCTTACGGCTTGCTCAATTCAAAAACGGTATTCGCCTTAAACGGTGGATACCGTTTTTTGTTCTCGTTTTTTGTTCTTTTGAATGCTTTTACGCATTTCGCACCCGCCTCTTGCCACCCAGAAGTCAGCCGTTGCTGCTGAATAAATCAAAAACGTATGTTTCACTGTAAAACTGCATACCTTAATATGGAATCAAAAAGCAACCGGAGGGCAAAGATTTGAATCTTTATATAGAAACAAGGGTGCTGAACATTGCAGACTATATCATTGAAACCGGTGCGACTGTCCGCGCTGCGGCAGGTGTTTTCGGCGTATCTAAATCAACCGTTCATAAAGATATAACCGAACGACTTCGCACAATCAATAAAGCACTGGCTGAAAAGGTTGCCGCCGTGCTTGAAGTAAACCGCGAAGAGCGTCACATACGCGGCGGACGTGCAACCTATTTGAAATACCACCATGATGATGAAGCTGCCGGTGCATGAGCGGCATATAAACTTTGCAAAAAGCAAGAGAAGCCGCGTGCATATGCGGCTTCTCTTACGGTTTAAATTACTAACAATGTATCACATATTTGCTCTGTTTGCCATGCGCTCGGCTTGGGACGGGCGCAGATACATGGGGGCGGCGTAACTGCAGGTTTTGAGACTGTCGTCAGCACGTCGGGCAAGGACTTCGGCAATCACGAGCCCCGCATTGACGCTGTCGTGATTACCACAGCAATCACCGACTACGATATATTCGATGCCGGACAGTGAATCGAGCATTTCTTTTTGAACACACGCGCAAGGAGGAACGGTGCATTCTTCCCCTTCATAAACTGCAGCATAACCGTTGCCGTTCCGCGCATCCAGCATACAAAGAATCCTGTTGCCGAACCGCCCCTGCGCCGCATGGCGGAGTGCGGCAAGCGAGCTGACAGCTGCAATAGGCTTTTTTTCAGCATATGCAAATGCATTCACGGTTGTAACGCCGATACGAACACCGGTAAATGAGCCGGGGCCCGCATCAACAGCAAAAAGATCAATATCCGACAGCTGTAAACCGGCTTTTTCGAGCATACTGTCAATCAGCGGCATAAGCGACACAGAGTGCGGCTTTCCGCTTTCATCTGTCTGCACAATTATGGTTCTGCGACTCGAATCGGAGTCCGAGCATAGAGCCGCAGACGGATATTTTGCGGATGTTGAAACAGCAAGAATAATCATATCAACCTTTCCCGTATGTATTGGCAACCTTGCCCAGTAAATCTTCATATCTTTCACCGAGAGCAAGCGCCTCAACGCTGCGCGGCTCAGAACCGCTGCCGGACAAATGGAGTTCGAGCCGTTCACGAGGCAAAGCTTCCGGAACGTTCTCACACCATTCCATAACAATAACGCTTTCAGAATCAAGGTAGTCCTGGTAACCTATGGCAAACAGTTCATCAAAGTTTTCCAATCGATAAGCATCAAAATGGTCGAGTGAAAGCGCGGAGCCTCTGTGACTTCGAACGATGGTAAACGTCGGACTCGCAATATCGTCAATTTGAAGCTCAGCAGCGATGCCGCGCACAAATGTGGTTTTTCCGGCTCCGAGATCACCGAACATCGCAATAAACGCCCCTGGGAAGAGTTCCTTGGCGACTGTTTGCCCGAATTTCAGCATCGCATTTTCCGAACAAATCTTGAACTGAAGTTTCCGTACTTCGTCGGATTGCTCCGTTTTTAACGAAGCAGAGTTTTTTTCGCTGCTCAATTGAATGTACCTCTTAACAGCAGTTCGTTTCGAAGCTCAGTGAGCCTGTCTTCACGAATTGCCTCGCGTATTTTTTCCATCAAACGATATGTAAACCGCAAATTATGCGTTGTGATAAGCTGCGCAGCAAGGATCTCCCCGGCCTTAACGAGATGCCGTATATATGCACGGCTGAAATTGCGGCAGGCATAACAATCACACTCATCTTCGATAGGGCGGAAATCATGAGCAAATTCTGCATTGCGAAGCATTTTTTTGCCGTCAAAAGTGAATGCAAGTCCGTTACGGGCGGAGCGGGTCTGCAAAACGCAGTCAAACATGTCGATTCCGCGCATTGCACCTTCAACCAGGCAATCCGGGCTTCCGACTCCCATCAGGTAATGAGGTTTATTTGCCGGCATATGCGGCATAAGCTGTTCAAGCATTTCGTACATAACAGGTTTAGGCTCTCCGACAGAAAGTCCTCCGATTCCGTACCCCGGAAAATCCATATCGCTCAATACCTTTGCGCTTTCAATACGAAGGTCGGCGAACATGCCTCCCTGCACGATTCCGAACAGAGCCTGATCCTCGCGCGTGTGACTTTCCTTGCAGCGCTTTGCCCAGCGATGTGTTCTGTTCATGGCAGCTATTGTATAGCTGCGGTCACAGTCAGCAGGTGCGCATTCGTCAAACGCCATTGCAATATCCGCACCGAGAGCCTGCTCAATTTCCATTACATACTCAGGTGTGAAAAACATTTTATGACCGTCAATATGAGAGCTGAATTCGACTCCCTCCTCATGAATTTTGTTCATTGAAGCAAGACTGAAAACCTGAAATCCGCCGCTGTCGGTCAACATTGGTCCGTGCCACTGGGAAAACTCGTGCAGTCCGCCTGCTTCGCGCACCAGTTCATGACCCGGACGAAGGTGCAGATGATAGGTATTGGAAAGCATGATTCCGGCACCTATTTCCTTCAAGTCTCTGGGCGTCATTGCCTTGACGGTCGCCTGCGTTCCGACACACATGAAACACGGAGTATCAATAACGCCGTGAGGCGTGTGCAGCTTGCCGAGACGTGCGCCGGTGCGGCTGTCTGTTTTTACAAGTTCATATCTTACGGGTTGGTCCATTAATTTCACTCCTGTTGAAGAATGCCGGAAATATACCAGGCATTATTATCTGTCGTTTATTTATAAAAACTCAAGTCTGCAATTACTTCAGCGTAAGCTTTTTTAAATGAAGAATGATGCGTCTCCGAACGAGAAAAAGCGATAACGTTCTTCAACGGCATGTTTATAAATCCGCATCACCTCTTCACGGGATGAAAACGCACTGATGAGCATCAGAAGCGTTGACTCCGGAAGGTGAAAATTTGTTATAAGTGCATCCACGGCCTTGAATCTGTATCCCGGGGTTATGAATATGTCGGTTGATCCGCTTCCGGGATGAACCATTCCGTTTTCGTCGGTAATGCTCTCGAGCGTGCGGCAGCTTGTTGTTCCGACCGCAATTATCCTTCCGCCGTTTGCGCGTGCGCGATTGATTCTGTCCGCCGCATCCTGTGTGCACTCGTAGTGTTCCGAGTGCATATGATGTTCCTCAACGTTTTCGACGGAAACCGGGCGAAATGTGCCAAGTCCCACATGCAGAAGAACATCAACAATATCAATCCCTTTTTCAGATATGCGCGAAAGCAGCTCATCGGTAAAGTGCAGCCCGGCAGTCGGAGCAGCAGCAGATCCGTTTTCTTTTGCGTAAACCGTCTGATAACGGGTTTTATCATTCAGTCTTTCCGTAATGTACGGTGGAAGCGGCATCTCGCCCGCTCGATCGAGAATTTCTTCAAAAATTCCGTCGTAATTCAGCCTGATAATTCTGTTCCCGTCTTCACGCATTTCTGTAACGGTTGCCGAAAGTTCATCGCTGATTTTGAACGTCAACCCAACTTTTGCACGTCTTCCGGGTTTCACAAGGCATTCCCAATGTTTTTCATCGATTCTGCGAAGCAGCAAAAACTCCATTTTTCCGCCTGTATCGGGACGTGTGCCGTAAAGCCTTGCAGGAATAACCCGCGTTGTGTTGCGAACAAGAACATCCCCGGGATTGAGATAGTCTATAATGTCTGAAAAGACCTTGTCTTCAATGCTTTTTGTCGCACGGTTGTAAACCAAAAGACGTGATGCGCTGCGGCACTCTGCGGGAGACTGAGCAATCAGTTCCTTCGGTAAATCATAGTAAAAATCACTCGTTTTCAATCGTTAATTCCTCACTTGAACCCGCGAAAAGAACCTGAATATTCCGATCACGAATTCGTATTCAGCTCATTCAATTGTTTTGTAAATCAACTTCATTTCAGGCGGTTGGAACGGCGATATTTCAACTGCCGAAACCAGCATATCCAGTGCTTGGGCGAGATTTCTCTCATCATTGACATACATGCTTGCAAACGCTTCTCCGCAGGAAACCTTGTCGCCGTACCGCTTGTGCATCAGAATTCCGACAGCAGGATCGACAGTGTCGGAAACATGTTCCCTTCCCGCGCCAATGAGCAGCGAAGCAAGTCCGATTTGTTTTGCATTCATCGCACCGATGTAGCCCGAGCGTGGAGCGAGTACAGGAACAATGCGGCGTGTATTGACCAATTTATCAGGTTCGTCAATGTAAGAAGTATCGCCGCCGAGCCGTTCGATCATCTCACGAAGCTTATTCAGTGCGGCTCCCGATTTTATCGCGGCCTGCAATTTCGGAACGGCGGTTTCGACACTGTCTGTAAGACCCGAAAGCTTCAGCATGTTTCCCGCAAGCGAAAAACAAACGCGAACAAGCTGGTCATCCACCGGAACCTCGCCGCGAAGAACCTGAATTGCTTCCCGCATCTCGAGACCGTTTCCGACAGCCATTCCGAGCGGGCGACTCATGTCTGTGATGAGCGCGACGGTTCTTTTGTTCATGTTTTTTCCGATTGCAACCATTTCGGAGGCAAGTTCAACCGCCTCTTCAATTTTTTCCATGAATGCGCCGTTGCCGGTTTTGACGTCAAGAACGATCGCATCCGTTCCCGAAGCAAGCTTCTTGCTCATAATGCTTGAGGCAATGAGCGGAATGCTTTTTACCGTTCCGCTGACATCACGCAGCGCATACATCCTTTTATCCGCAGGATCAAGATCGGCAGATTGACCGATAACACAAAGACCGATATCGCGAACAATCTGTTTGAATCGTTCAAGCGGCTGTTCAACACAAACTCCGGGAACTGATTCAAGTTTGTCGAGAGTGCCTCCGGAGTGGGCAAGCCCTCTGCCGGACATTTTTGCAACCGTGCCTCCGCAGGCTGCAACGAGCGGCGCAACAACAAGAGTTGTAGTGTCTCCGACTCCGCCGGTGGAATGCTTGTCAACTTTGATTCCCGGAACATCGGACAAATCAATCGTGTTGCCGGAATCAATCATTGCCTTTGTCAAAGCGGCAGTCTCGGTTTCGTTCATGCCACGGCAGCAGACCGCCATCATGAATGAAGTCATTTGATAGTCCGCAACTTCACCGTTTACGAGTCCGTTTATCATGAAGTCGATTTCTTCCGGTTTGAGCACCTGTCCGTCGCGCTTCTTTTCAATTATTTCTGTAATAATCATATTGGCAGCTCCCTATCGGAATTCTGTTGCATCGGCGCAGCCTCAAAACGTATGCGGCCGCGCCGTATTGCTGAAAAAGTGCTTTTTATTCAACGGTTACGGATTTCGCAAGGTTCCTGGGCTTATCGATATCGCACCCTTTGAGTGAAGCAATGTAATATGCAAACAACTGCAGCGGCACAATTGTCAGCGACGGTGTTGCAATGCTTTCGCATTCGGGAATTCTTATCACGTAGTCCGCAACGGTTTCAGTCTGCGCATCGTCTTCGTTGATGACGGCAATGACACTCGCCCCGCGTGCTTTGACTTCCTTGATGTTTGAGATCATTTTTTCGAGCAGCGGCCTGTATGTACACAGTGCGATAACGAGCGTACCGTTCTCAATGAGTGAAATGGTCCCGTGCTTCAGCTCTCCCGCAGCATACGCTTCGGAATGAATATAAGAAATTTCTTTAAGCTTCAGCGATGCTTCAAGGGAAAGTGCGTAATCGACATTTCTCCCGATGAAGAACATATCACGCCCGTTGAAAAACTGCGATGCAAGGAACTGAACCTGCTCAACGTTCGAGAGCATGAATTTAAGCTGCTCGGGTATTCTTTCAAGGCATTCGATTTCATGCGCGATCTGTTGTTCGGACATCTTGCCTTGAGCTTGCGCAATGCACAGCATCAAAAGATGGATAAGCACAAGCTGCGTGCTGTACGCCTTTGTTGTGGCAACGGCAATTTCGGGACCGGCCCAAGTGTAAAGGACATCTTCGCTTTCGTTTGCAATTGTGCTGCCGACAACGTTCACGATTGCAATGGTCTTTGCTCCGTGTTTTTTTGCTTCGCGCAGTCCGTAAAGCGTATCCAAAGTTTCGCCCGATTGGCTGATAACAATGGCAAGCGTGTTCTCGTCAACTATCGGATCGTCATAACGGAACTCGGAAGCGAGAACAGATTCAACGGGAATGCGCAGAGCAGCACGCATGAAATAACCGGCAACAAAGCCGGCATGGTAAGCCGAACCGCAGCCGATGATCTTAATCGAATTCACCTTTTTCAGCATTTCGGCAGTAATGTGTTTAAAGCCGAGCTCGATTCTGCCGTTCGAAATGCGCGGAGCAATTGTTTTTGCAATGGCTTCCGGCTGTTCCATGATTTCTTTAATCATAAAGTGCGGATATCCGCACTTTTCGGCTGCACTTGCATCCCAGTCAATGTGCTCGTAAACGCAATTTACACGTTCGCCGTAAGAATTAATGACGGTAACGCCGTCCTTTGTGAGTATTGCAAGCTCACGCTCTCCAAGCCTGTATACATCGCGTGTATGCTTAAGAATTGCGGGGACATCGGACGCAATAAAGTTCTCGCCTCTGCCTGCGCCTATAATAAGCGGGCTGTCCTTGCGCATGGCGATAATCTGCCAAGGATAATCCTTGAACAGTATCCCGAACGAATACGAGCCCTTTATCTTGCTTTCGGCAATGCGGACAGCTGCAACAGGGTCGCCGTTATAGCAGTAGTCAATAAGTTCGGAAACAACTTCCGAATCTGTCTCGGTTGAGAAGCTGTGCCCGTGTTCGATCAAAAACTGCCGAAGTTCAAGATAGTTTTCAACAATACCGTTGTGAACAACCGCAACTCTGCCGCTCTTTGATCTGTGCGGATGAGCATTCAAATCGGACGGTTCGCCGTGCGTTGCCCAACGGGTATGGCCTATGCCGACGCAGGAATCATCTGCCGGAGCAGCATCGATTATTTTTCGTAAATCAGCAATTCTGCCGCGTGTTTTAAAAATGTTTATTCCTTTTCCGGACACGAGAGCTATTCCCGCCGAATCGTAACCGCGGTATTCAAGCTTTTCCAAAGCGTCCAAAAGGATGGGAGTTGCTTTCTTTTCTCCTATATAGCCGACTATGCCGCACATAGTTTATGCCTCCTTAATATTATCCGTATCATTATACAACTTTTCGTGAGAAAATAAAAGGCTGAATTTTCTGTTTTTCAATAAATATCAAAACGAGTACGCAAAACGGCGAAAAAGGGACGGGATTGCAATGCGAATTTTCCTGTTGCCGAAAGCTGTCCTTTTCTGTTATAATATATGCGGAGCCGTGCTTGAAACGGCGCAATACGGTAAAGGTAACGATATTATAATGCTAAAAAGTGATCAGAAATACACTTCATACATCGAAGTGCTGAAATCCGAGTTGGTTCCTGCGGCAGGCTGCACTGAACCTATCGCAATTGCGTTTGCTGCCGCAAAGGCACACTCGGTGCTTGGAAAGCTGCCCGAAAAGGTTGTGATTTACGTCAGCGGAAACATCATAAAAAATGTTAAAAGCGTTGTTGTTCCGAACACGGGCGGGCTGCGCGGAATCGAAGCGGCGGCGGCAGCGGGCATTGCTGCAGGCGATGCTTCAAAAGTTCTCGAAGTAATTGCCGATGTTGACGAAAACGGCAAACAACGCATATTGGATTTTCTTAAGCTGCATAACATCATCGTTCGTCCGGCCGACAATGATCTTGTTTTCGACATAGATCTTACGGTTTTTGCGGGCAGCGACAGCGTTCGCATTCGAATTATTGATTATCACACAAACATCGTGCTGATTGAAAAAAACGGCGAAGTTGTTTATGCGCCCGAGAGCGTTACTTTTGAAAAATCCGAAAATGCACTCGTTACTGAAAAAGATGCAATGACGATTGCCGAAATCGTTGATTTTGCCGATACGGTTGATCTCTCGGACATCGGCGACACCATCCGCAGACAAATTCAGTATAATTCCGCAATTTCCGCCGCCGGCCTTGCGCACGATTACGGTGCAAACGTCGGCAGGATTCTGCTGAAAACATACGGCAACGATGTTAAAATTCGTGCAATGGCTGCCCCCGCAGCCGGGAGCGATGCGCGCATGAGCGGCTGCGAGCTGCCCGTCATCATAGTTTCCGGAAGCGGCAACCAGGGAATGACTGCGTCGCTTCCCGTTGTTGAGTATGCCAAGGAATACAACAAAACGGAAGAGGAACTTATTCGGGCAGTCATTCTTTCCGACCTTATCACCATTCACCAAAAGTCAAAAATAGGCCGTCTTTCCGCTTTTTGCGGTGCAATAAGTGCAGGCTGCGGTGCAGCAGCCGGAATCGCGTATCTCCTCGGCGGGGATTACGACACAATTGCGCACACACTGGTTAATTCCCTTGCCATTGTTTCCGGCATTGTATGCGACGGAGCAAAAGCATCGTGTGCAGGCAAGATCGCAGCTGCTGTAAACGCCGGCATCCTTGGCTACAATATGTATTTGAACGGATCTCAATTTTGGGCCGGTGACGGTATTGTTTCAAAGGGCGTTGAAAACACGATTCGCAATGTCGGACGTTTGGGTCGGGACGGAATGCGTGAAACAGACAGGGAAATACTGAAGATCATGACTGAAGAATAATTGGCACTTATTCTGTTATTGACATTATATAGCTGCTGAAAGGCTCACGCCGTATTTACTTATATATGGCGTGAGTTTTTTGTCGTAAAACTGCAGCGAAGATTAAAAAACAAACGAAAAGCGGGAGCTGTTTCATCAAATTTGAATCATTCACAAGGTTAAACTTGCAGCATACGGAGTCTGTTTTGTTATTTGCGATTCTGCATTGACTTCGGAACTTGCGAAAATTATTGCGAAATGCCCCGCTTGAGTGTATAATATGGATAAATATGCACAGAAGGATAAAAAGAATATGTGTAACAACTGCAAAGAAACAAACCAACTGGAAAACCCGACCGCAATCAATGCTGCTGTTGAACTTAAAGAGGCATCTGATGCTGTCAAGCGGATTCACAGTGCGATATCCGACAAGGGTCTGACCTACTATATCGAGACTTATGGCTGCCAAATGAACGAGCATGACTCCGAAAACATTGCAGGTATGCTTGTTCGGTGCGGCTACACAAAAGCTGATTGCAAAGAAACGGCTGATTTTATACTTTTCAATACATGCTGCGTTCGGGAGCATGCCGAACTTCGAACTTTCGGCAATGTCGGTTTTGTAAAAGAGCTTAAACAAAAGAATCCGCGTTTGATTCTCGGCGTTTGCGGCTGCATGATGCAGCAGAAGCAGGTCGCGAAAAAATTGTTTGATCGTTTCCCGTTTGTTGACATGGTGTTCGGAACACACGAGCTCAAGAATTTTCCGCTGCTGTTGGAACAGGTATTTAACAACAGGCGTATCTTCCGTGTTGACGATTCAGCAGGCGAAGTCATAGAAGGTCTTCCGGCCGAACGCGAACCCGGATTCTCCACATTCGTGAACATTATGTACGGCTGTGACAATTTTTGCACGTACTGCATAGTGCCTTATGTTCGCGGAAGGGAACGTTCCCGCAGTCCCGAGAACATCATTGCGGAGGTCCGGCAAGTTGTGAACGATGGTTACATCGAAGTCACACTGCTTGGCCAGAACGTAAACTCATACAATTATGACGGAGTTCGCTTCCCGGAACTGTTAAAGCGCGTCAATGATGAGGTTCGAGGACTGAAACGGCTCAGGTTTATGACATCTCATCCGAAGGATCTCTCGGATGAACTCATCGATGCAATGGCGTCGCTTGACAAAGTATGCAAGCATATTCATTTGCCGGTACAGTCCGGAAGCGACCGAATTCTCCGACTTATGAACAGAAAATACACGAGTGCGGATTATTATGCTCTTGTCGATAAACTTCGGACCCGTGTTAAGGATGTTGAAATAACCACCGATATAATTGTGGGTTTTCCGCAGGAAACAGAGGAAGATTTTAATGCAACATGCGCGCTTGTTCGCAATGTCGGCTACAGCAACGCATATACGTTTGCATATTCCCCACGCGAAGGCACCGTTGCAGCACGCATGGACGGACAAATCCCTCTCGAAGAGAAAAAACGCAGACTGAACGCGCTTAACGCTGTTCTCGCGGAAACTCTTCCGGCGGGAAACGAGAAGTATATCGGCTATGAAGGCGATATTCTCGTTGAAGGAGTCGATCATCGCGGCGAACCGCTGCTTTTCGGCAAGCTTTCCAACTTTAAAATGGTGTATGTTAAGGGCGACGAAAGCCTTGTCGGAACCGTTGTTCCCGTTAAGGTCGACGGTTTGCGTTTCAACTCGCTGCAGGGTCATATCATCGAATGAACAAACGGCCGCATAACTCCTTAAAACAGGCATCAAAGTTTAATCAGCAGGAGAGGACTCTATGGCAAGCATGACCCCAATGATGCGGCAGTATTTGCAGCTTAAAGAAAAATACAGCGATTGCCTTCTGTTTTTCAGACTCGGCGATTTTTATGAAATGTTTTTTGACGATGCAAAAACAGCATCCCGCGAACTTGAACTTACACTCACAGGACGCGATTGCGGGCTTGAAGAGCGCGCACCGATGTGCGGCGTGCCGTACCATTCGGTTAACACGTACATAACGAAACTTATCGACAAAGGATACAAGGTTGCAATTTGCGAACAGCTTACGGATCCTGCTCTTTCGCAGGGACTTGTTGAACGTGACGTTATTCGAGTTATCACTCCGGGAACGGTTATTGAAACTCAGATGCTCAACGACAAGGAAAATAACTATATTGCCGCCGTGTACCTGAAACGTGCAGGGAAAAACCCATCCTGCTCAATTGCATACAGCGATGTTTCAACTGGTGAATTCTGTGTGACTTCATTTGAAGGCAGCGATATCTCATCGGATCTTTTCAATGAGCTTGTCGGAATATCGCCGCGTGAGCTCATTGCAAATTCGGAAATGTTCGAGGACGAACTGCTGCTTAAACGCATAAAGGCAAGATTCTACACCGAGCAGGCAGAGCAGAGGGCATTCGACATTAAACGCGGCACCGAAAAGCTTTGCAGGCATTTTGGTGTTGCAACGCTGCAGGGATTCGGCATACGCAATGACTCACCGGATATTGCCGCCGCCGGTGCTTTGCTCGGATATCTTGAAGATACTCAAAAGAACGCATTGACGCATATAACCCGGATAACGAAAATTCGACGCAGCGAGTTTATGGGTATCGACGCGGCGACAAGGCGCAACCTTGAATTAACAGAACCGCTGAGGTTTGACGGCAGCAAGAAAAACACGCTGCTGTATGTTCTTGACAAAACGGAGACTGCAATGGGCGGTCGGCTGCTGCGCAAATGGATCGAACGCCCCCTTCAGATTGAAGAACAGATTAATGAGCGGCTCAATGCCGTGGAGGCAATCTCGGACGCCGCACGCGAACGGGAAGTTCTCGCGGCTGCACTTTCCGATGTTTATGACATCGAACGCTTGTGCAGCAGAATTGCATACGGAACGGTCACCCCAAAAGACTGTCTTTCACTGTGCTCAACGCTTGCTGCATTGCCCTTGATTTATGCTGCCGCAAACAGCTTTGCCTGTTCAAAACTTCAATCACTTGCCGCACGCATTGATCCTATGACCGAGATTGCAGAGCTGCTCAAATCCGCAATAAATGATGATGCGGGGATATCCGTAAAGGACGGAAATATTATAAAAAGCGGCTACAATGCCGAAGTTGACGAGTTACGCAGTCTTGCTGAAAACGGAGGCAAATGGCTTCGTGACTTTGAATCTGCCGAAAAAACACGAACAGGCATAAAGACACTTAAAGTCAGCTACAATCGCGTGTTTGGGTATTACATTGAAGTTTCAAAATCGTACGCCGGAAGCGTACCGCTGGAATATCAGCGCAAGCAAACCCTTGCAAACTCAGAGCGTTATATAACTCCGCAGCTTAAAGAAGCCGAGGAAAAGATTCTGGGCGCAAAGGAAAACTGTATCCAGCTTGAGTACAGACTGTTTACCGAGATTCGCGAAAAGCTTTCCGATTGCCTCAGCGCGCTCAAGCTCAATTCCGCCGTTATTGCTGAACTTGATGCATTCTGTTCGTTTGCCAAAGCTGCGGTTGCAAACGGGTATGTCCGTCCGCGCATTAATACCAAAGGCAGAATTTCAATCACCGACGGAAGGCATCCCGTTGTTGAACCGGGCATGAAAGATGCATTTGTTCCGAATTCAACGGATATGAACATGCAGAACGATCGCTTAATCATTCTGACAGGCCCGAACATGGCGGGGAAAAGCACATATATGCGCCAAGTTGCGCTGATAACACTGATGGCACATTTAGGGTCATTCGTTCCGGCAAAAGCGGCTAATATCTGCATTACGGACAGAATCTTTACCCGTGTCGGCGCGTCGGACAGCCTTTCAACAGGCCAGAGCACATTCATGGTTGAAATGAGCGAAATGGCAAACATTTTGAACAATGCGACTTCGAGAAGTCTGCTCATTATTGATGAAATCGGCAGAGGAACAAGCACTTTTGACGGATTGAGCATTGCATGGGCAGTACTGGAATACATCTCAAATCCCGAAAAATGCGGAGCGAAAGCTCTTTTTGCAACTCATTATCATGAGCTTACCGAACTTGAAGGCAAACTGTCCGGAGTTAAAAACTATCGAATTTCCGTCAAAGAGATCGGTGACAACATTATTTTTCTCAGAAAAATTGTCCGCGGCGGTGCGGATAAAAGCTTTGGAATCCAGGTTGCAAAGCTTGCGGGGCTTCCCGCTGCGCTTATTGAAAGGGCAAAAAATATTTTGTCCGAACTTGAAGCTTCGGATATCAATAACGCATCACGGCGCATAAAAGCAGAAGATAAGCCGACGCAAATGAGTATGATCGGTGAAACAGGTGCCGATGCCGATGAGGTATGCGCCGGCGTTATTGCAGAACTTGTAAAAATGGATGCGGACAGAATGACTCCCATGGAAGCGTTAAGCAAGCTTTATGAGCTGAGCTCTCGCGTTAAAATTGCAAAAAGCTGAAAAGGGACGCCTTTCTTCAGCACCAAATTCATTTGATTTTCGGTATTATGCAGCATGAATAAACGAATTATTATACTTGAACCGAATACGGCCAACAAAATTGCTGCCGGCGAGGTTGTTGAACGCCCTGCAAGCATCGTTAAGGAGCTTGTTGAAAACGCTCTCGATGCAGGCAGCAGCGCCGTAACCGTGGAGATACGCAACGGCGGAATCGACTATATCAGAATAACCGATAACGGCAGCGGCATACCGAGTGATGATGTCCGCACGGCTTTTCTCCGCCATGCAACAAGCAAGCTCTCTTCTGCGGAAGAGTTAACCCATATTGAAACTTTCGGATTCCGCGGAGAAGCGCTTGCCTCTGTTGCGGCCGTTTCAAAAGTTTCAATGCGAACGAGAACCGAAGATGATGAATCCGGGACTTATGTTGCAATTGAGGGCGGTGTCGAAACGTGTTTTGAACCGTGCGGCTGCCCGACAGGCACAACAGTCGAAGTTAACGAGCTCTTTTTCAACGTTCCGGCAAGGTTGAAATTTCTTAAGTCTCCGCGAAGCGAAGCCGCATTTATCGGTGATTATGTCGTGCGTTTAATACTTGCAAACACTGATACGGCGATAAAATTCATTAATAACGGAAAGACCGTTTACCACAGCACCGGTGACGGCAGCCTTGAAAATGCATTGTTCTGCGTCTATGGGAACGCAATTTCGAACTCTTTGTACCCTGTTGAATTCGACAACGGTTACATTCGAGTCGGCGGCTATGTCGGCAGTGAGAGCATTGCGGGGAAGAACCGTGCAAAACAGAGCATATTCGTAAATCGGCGATACATTAAATCTTCACTTATCAGCAATGCTGCTCAGCGCGCATTCGATACAAGGCTGATGAACGGAAGGTTTCCGTTTTTCGTGCTTGATATTACAATTTCGAGCAGAGAAATCGATGTTAATGTTCACCCAAACAAACTATCCGTCCGTTTTCGCGACGATGAACGTGTGGCTCTTTCCGTAACCCGCGCGATTGCGGAAGCAATGAACAGCGTGTCGACGCCTTATCCGTTTTTTGAATGTTCCGCTGAACAAGAGCCGTGTACTGTCAGAGACTCCGATTCAGATGCAGACAGTGCCTCCGCTCATATTATTTCAACAGCGGGTCAACCAAACGCAGGAACCGGTCGATATGACAACATCGATGATTATGCGGAATCAACCAAGAAAGTGCAGTCGAACGAATCAGCTCTCGTTCGAGCGGAAGCTGTAAGTGAAGAATTTTCAACCGTCAGCGGAGACAGCTGCGGTGTGGGAACTGCCGCCGAAAATATTGATTGGAGTCTTAATAAACCGTCAAAGTGGATGCTTCGGGACAGCGGAGCCGCTGCAATACCTGATTTTATGCCGGACACACATTTCGAAAGGAATTTTGGCTCGATACCGTTTTATTCAAGCAATGCTGTGCCGACACAAAAGCTCGAAAAGCCTGAGCAGATTCGACTCGATGCCGATTCGTGTAACATTATCGGTACGGTATTCAACACATATATCATTGTGCAGCAAAATGATGCGGTTTACTATATCGACCAGCACGCGGCTCACGAAAGACTTCTTTATGAAAAGCTTGTCGCAGGGGAGCTTCGTTTCTGTTCACAGCTGCTCGTCATGCCGGATTATGTAAAGCTTGATCCCGTTGCGTATTCTTGCCTTGAGGATAATCTTGAGCGAATAGAGGAACTTGGTTTTTCTGTCGAGTTGTGCGGTGAACTCACAATCAGAATTTATGCCGTGCCGGATATTCTGAATTTTAACATTGTGAACGGCCGCACCCAAAACGGCCGCGGAATTGAAAGTTTTCTTAACGAGGCAATTGCGATCATTGAAGAAAACGGCAGTGTGGACGAAACGGAACTTGTTCGTTCAAAGCTCATAAAGGCTTCGTGTAAGCACGCCGTGAAAGGCGGAGATATGCTGGATGAACAGCAGGTGAAGGCGCTTGTTCAATCATATTGCGGCGGCAATGTTCCGCTGACTTGCCCGCACGGCCGACCTGTGATAATCAGCGTAAAAAAATCCGACCTTGAAAAACAGTTTAAAAGGGTGTTGTGATGAAACAGAGGATTTATATAATTGCAGGCCCAACCGCAAGCGGAAAAACAGCAGCGGCGATAGGTGTTGCAAAGCGAATGAACGCAGAAATCGTCTCTGCGGATTCGATTCAAATTTACCGCGGACTCGATATCGGCTCCGCAAAGCCAACCTTTCAGGAACAATGCGGCGTTCCGCACCACCTGATTGACTGTGTTGACATCGAAGACAGGAGTTTTAATGTTGCAATGTTTCGGGAACGTGCCTCCGAAAAAATACGCGAAATCGCCTCTCGAGGAAAAAACGCGCTTGTTGTCGGAGGAACAGGCCTTTACATTAATGCTTTGACCTATCCGCTGAACTTTTCATCCGCCGAACCGAATATCGAGCGGCGTGAAGAGCTGAGCAAAATGGAGGATGCAGACCCCGGGTGCCTCCACAAAATGCTTAGTGACATTGATCCCGCAACTGCCCAAAGATTGCATGTTAACGACCGAAAACGCATAATCCGTGCCATTGAAATCTTTGAACAGACAGGGCAGACCGCATCCGCGCACGGCGGAGATTTTTCAAACGCCCGCGGTGAAGAAATTGAATTTGAACCCATAATTGCCGCACTCTGTTTTTCCGACAGAGCGAAGCTCTATGAACGCATTGAGCACAGAGTTGACCTTATGATTGAAAACGGATTGATTGATGAAGTTAAAGCCGTTGCGGAAAAGGGTTATGACCGAAGTTTGCCTGCACTCCAAGGGCTTGGGTATAAACAGCTTTTGATGTACCTTGACGGCGAATGCAGCTTTGATGAGGCAATTGAGCTTATAAAACGCGACACACGCCGATTTGCAAAAAGGCAGATCAGCTGGTTCAAACGTGATAAGCGTATACACAGTTTCTTTGCTGATGAAGAAACCGCTGATGGGCTTGTACAAAGCCTGTATGAATACTTTATGAACCCGGAGCTGTTTCAGGGAGATGCACCCGAAACAGAACAGGAAGGAGAACAAACCTGAATTATGTACGGAAAAGCATACAGCAATTTATTAATAAGTGAAAACGCTTTCAACACGGTTTGCAGACTTGAAGAAAAGCTTGCTCCCGTTTTTCGGCGGATTGAATCAATTGAATGTGAGAATGAAGCAAAAGTTCTTGCGGCTTTCCATAAGAACCGTGTTGCAGCGCATTATTTTAATCCGACAACCGGTTACGGTTATGATGACATCGGCAGAGATAATCTTGACAAAGTATTTGCGGACGCGTTCGGTGCCGAAAGTGCAATTGTCAGTCCGCAGCTTATTTCCGGAACTCACGCTATTTTTACTGTTCTTTCGGGGCTGCTTCGGCACGGCGATTTACTCCTTGCCGTTTCCGGAAAGCCATATGATACTTTGGTTGATGCGATAGGCGTTTCTGATGCCGAAGACGATGAAGCCGAGGCTGCAAACACCGTCGAATGCTCACTCAAGGAGCGCGGTGTGCGTTATTCACAGATAGATTTAAACGATGACGGGAGTTTTCGGCTTGAAAGCATTATTGAATGTATCGAACGGGAACACCCGCGTGTTGTTTACGTTCAGCGTTCACGCGGATATGCATGGCGGGAAGCTGTTCATCCGCAGGCAATGCAGCCGGTTTTCGATGAAGTGAAACGAAGATCTCCGAACTCAATAATCGTTGTTGACAATTGTTACGGTGAATTCACCTGCAATTGTGAACCTTTGGCTGTCGGTGCGGATATCATTGTGGGTTCCCTTATCAAAAACCCGGGAGGCGGACTTGCTCCCACCGGCGGATACTTCGCAGGAAAGAAATCTGCTGTGGACAGAATAGCAAACTCAATGACGGTGCCCGGCATAGGCAGGGAAGCGGGGTCGTATTTCGGAAGTTATCTTCCGTTTTTTCAGGGCTTTTTCAGTGCTCCGCATGTTGTTGCGCAAAGCCTCAAGACTTCGGCACTGTTTGCAAAGGCTTTTGAATATCTGAAACTGCCCACGATGCCTCCGAGTGATGCTGTGCGTTCCGATATCGTGCAGTCACTGCGTTTTGATACCAAGGAAGAACTCATTGATTTCTGTGCATGCATCCAGGCAGTTGCGCCTGTTGACGGGTATGTTGTTCCCGAGCCGTGGGCAATGCCGGGGTACAGCCACGATGTTATTATGGCGGCGGGCACTTTTATCCAGGGCGCATCAATTGAACTTTCCGCCGATGCGCCGATCTGCAAGCCGTACACAGCATACGTTCAGGGTGCATTAAACTATTCTCACGGTCGGCTTGCCGTGATGAGGGTTTTGACTTCTCTGCTTGATAAAAAAGGCTGCGGCACGAATGTGTTAACCGACTGAAACTGAGGTGTAGAATGAAAAAATGTGTTCTTTATGACGGAAAAGTTTGCAATGACTGCGGTGAATGCAATCGCTGCGACCTTGATCCCGGCAAAATTTGCGACAATTGCGGAAAATGCCTCCAAAGAGGCAGCGATGAATTCAACAGCATAATTTATCGTTATCCGACGGAAGACGAGAATGAGTGCGAGTGTGAATGCGAATGTGATCATCATGAAAACGATGAAGAATTGAATTCCGCCGATTTTGATGAATTCCTCGATGAACCCATAGAGCTTGGCGTTCCGGATCCTATTCAAATTGACCCTGCGCTTGCCGCCGAATGGGAACGACGACTTGCCGAATCTTTTCGCGAGGATGCTCGGCGGGAAGCGGCTTCGGATGATGCTCCGAAAGGTCTTTACGCCGTGCGCAAACGCCGCGAACGAAAGTGACGGGGGAGTTATTGCTCCGTTCCGCAAATAACTCGAAGTATTTCAAGATACGGCAATGTGCAGCAAGGCTTATCCGTTGTTCATTGCCGTAAATTCTTTTGAAAGGTCGGATCGGATGTCAACCGTTATTCAGCATCGTCCGGCTCGTTTCCGTTTCTTGTGTCCGCATCAGCAGTGCCGCTTTTTTTCCCTTTAAGGCTGATAACCTCGGCAGCAAAACGCCGTCTGTCCTCTGCCTGAGGAACATAGTGTTTTCGGGTTGTATTAACATCTTTTTGGCCTAAAACATCCGCAACAAGGTAAATATCTCCGGATTCACGGTACAGCATGGTTCCGTATGTGCTGCGCAGCTTATGCGGGGAGATTCTTTTCAGCGGAGCTGCAAGCGCAGCATATTTTTTCACAAGGTTTTCGATTGCGCGAACCGTCATGCGTTTGTTCTGCATTGAAAGAAACAAAGCCTTTTCGTGACCCGGCTGCGCAGTCATGCTTTCTCGGCGCAGCATGTAATTCAGCAAAGCCTCTCGAACCTCGCTCCCGAAAACAAGCACATCCTGGTTGCCGCCCTTGCGGACGATTCGCACTTCGTTTGACATAAAGTTTAAATCATCGATATTAATCCCGACAAGTTCACTGATGCGCATTCCCGTACCCAAAAAAAGTGTCACTATCGCAGTGTCACGAACCTGTGTCTGTTTGTGATATTTCTTTTGAGCGGGGGACAGCCCTTCGCCGCTTTCAACAACTGTCAGCATTGCATCAATTTCATCCGGTTCAAGCTTGACTATCGGCTTTTCATGCACCTTGGGTGTGTCTGCCAAAGCTGCGACGTTGCGCGTTATTCTCCCTTTTTTATAAAGATACTTAAAAAAAGAGCGTACGGAGGAGAGTTTACGCGCCTTGGCTCGTTCACCGTTTGTAATATATTCCTCTTTTTCGTAATCTTCAGAATCGGTTTCCGCAGGATACATAGCAACGTATTCGAGGTAGCGTTCGATGTGATCGATTGAAACGTTTTCAAGAATCGAACAGTCAATGTCACGTATGCTCAATAATCCCGAGCATAAGCTGTCGCTGATCAAAAACTTAAAAAAAAGCTTCAGGTCAAGAGCATATCCGTACCGTGTGAGAACGCTTGTTGACGGTTCGATGCCGCGGAAAAACTCCGCGCAAACCGGCGGCAAATCTTCGAGCAATGCGCGCAGTTTGAGCGTATACACGCGGGTTCTTTCGTTTGAATAGTCTTCACTCATATTTTATACCCAAAGTAATATTTACATCGTAACAGCCGAACGTATTGAAACCGAAAAGCGGGGAAAAACACTGTTTCTGTTCTTCTCAACTATTCGCAAAATGCATGTTTTGCGAATAGTTGAGAAGAAACACATTCATACACAGCTTTAATGGCTTCCGTTTACACTCCCTTGCATTTTAAAACATACGCCAGACTTGTTATATCAGTTCTGCTTTTTGAGGTTTGCAGCCGCAGTTGTTGCAAGTTTATCGCACCGGTTGTTGTATGGATTATCCGAATGCCCCTTAACTTTGCGCCAATCAAGTTTGTGAACCCGCTGCAATTCCAAAAGCCTTTCCCAAAGTTCGCGGTTTTCAACAGGCTTTCCCGAGGCGGTTTTCCAGTCGTTTTTCAGCCAATTCCATATCCAGCCGTTATTAAATCCGTTGCACAGATATGCGCTGTCCGTATATAACTCGACTTCACACGGTTCCTTAAGCAGTTCGAGTGCTTTAATTGCCGCTGTAAGCTCCATGCGGTTGTTCGTTGTCATTTTTTCGGCTCCGCTTATTTCTTTTTTTGCTTCGCCGTATATAAGCACCGCACCCCAGCCGCCGACTCCCGGATTTCCTGAGCATGCACCGTCAGTATAAATTACAACTCGCTTCATTAAAATCAGTTCCTATGCTGAATTGATTTACACATCATATTTTGATTGCCCGATGTTAAAATTGTACGATGATTCAACTTCAACATTCGGAACATCCGAATCGGCAGCGTCATCCGCGAATGCCGAACCCTCATATCGGAATTCATCATTGTATTCATCCTCTTCATCATATGCTTCGGATTCGTCATGACAATTTGCGGATTGCGGAAGCGGAATAAACACGGGCGCACCGTCCTTAAACTTCCATTCCCCGAAAACGCCGTGAACCTCTGCTCCGAGTTCAAGATGCAGCATGGCAATGCCGCAGTCAACCCCGCCGAACCCCCAATTGTTTGAATTGTTTATTAGTTCAATGCTGTCTTCCTTTATATCAAGCTCCCACGGCTGCTTATTGAGGGCCGAAGGCGAAAGCCGTGCGCAGTTGACAGCCTCCTGCTGCCATGGCGGAAGCGCCGAAAACGCTGCGGCATTTAATCCGGTGAGCTGTTCGATGCTTTTCTTCTTTGTGTGTTTAATTTTTCCGTCATAAAAGCCGAATGCGATAATGCAGGCAAGCGTTTCATCTTCCTTAATGTCCACAAATTCGCGAACTTTTGACTTTTTGTATGATGCTCCGAGCCAGCATGTTGCAATTCCGCGGGCAGTGCATTCAAGAACAAATGCCTCGCCGATATAACCGCCCATGTATTTGCTGTCCTTCTTTGTTATGACTGCCGCAAAACCTTTTGTTCCTGCAACTCTGCCGTAAGCCAAAAAAATGGATTTCAGAACTCCGTCCTTTGAACGCAAAACAAGCCGTGCTTCATCGTTGTTGAGCCCTGCTGCGAATTTTTTAAGTTCAGTGAAAGTTTTTTGATCCACCGTATCTGAAAACTCACGTACGGATGTCCTGTTTTTTATTGATTTATACCAATTTAAAGTCATATCATTCATAATGATGTACACTCCCCCGTTTTCATTAGAATTATTTATTAAATAAAATCTTCTTGAGATACTGACCGGTGTAGCTGTTCTCAACAAGCGCAACCTGCTCCGGTGTTCCGCAAGCTACAACGCTGCCGCCGCGATCTCCACCCTCAGGTCCGAGATCAATGATATAATCCGCCGTTTTTATTACGTCGAGATTGTGCTCGATAACGAGGACACTGCTGCCGCTGTCGCAAAGGCGTTCAAGAATGGAAAGCAATCGTTCAACATCAGCAACATGCAATCCGGTCGTCGGCTCATCGAGAATATACAGTGTTCTGCCTGTATCGCGCCGAGCAAGCTCATTCGCAAGCTTGACGCGCTGCGCTTCGCCGCCGGAAAGCGTTGTTGAGGACTGTCCGAGTTTTATATAGCCCAGCCCGACATCAAAAAGCGTCTGTAATTTCTTCGCAATTTTGGGATGCGCCGAAAAGAACTCCAATGCCTGCTCAACCGTCATATCAAGTACGTCCGCAATTGTTTTGCCGCGGTATCGAACTTCCAGAGTTTCACGATTATACCGTTTGCCCTTGCATACCTCGCATGGAACATACACATCGGGCAAAAAATGCATCTCTATCTTTATTATACCATCACCGCGGCAGGATTCGCAACGTCCGCCTTTAACGTTAAAGCTGAATCTACCGTTTGTATATCCGTGCATTTTTGCATCGGGCGTCATTGCGAACACTTCACGGATAAGGTCAAAAACGCCCACATAGGTTGCGGGATTGCTTCGCGGCGTCCTGCCGATAGGCGATTGATCAATATCGATTACCTTATCAAGATACTGAACTCCGCTTATACTGTCAAACTCGCCTGATTTTGTCCGTGCCCGATTGAGCATTCGCAGCAATGTATTTCGAATTATTCCGTTCACAAGGCTTGATTTTCCCGAACCGGAGACGCCGGTTACACATGTGAATACACCGAGCGGAATTTTCACCGTGATATTTTTAAGATTGTTTTCCCGACAACCCTCAACGCAAAGCCAACGTTCATCGGACGGTTTTCGGCGTTCCTCCGGAATGGGAATAAAACGCTTGCCGCTCAGGAACTGCCCGGTTATGGATTCCGGAGCATTCATTATATCCTCAACGCTGCCTTGTGCAACAACATGCCCGCCGTGCACGCCGGGACCGGGGCCGATATCTACAATGTAATCCGCGCTGCGCATGGTATCTTCGTCATGTTCGACAACAATAAGAGTATTGCCGAGGTCACGGAGTCCTTTCAGCGTTGCAAGCAGGCGGTCATTATCACGCTGATGCAGCCCTATGCTCGGTTCATCCAAAATATAGAGAACGCCGACAAGGCCCGAGCCTATTTGAGTTGCAAGCCGAATGCGCTGTGCCTCTCCTCCGGAAAGGCCTGATGCCGAGCGTGAAAGTGTGAGATATTCCAACCCGACGTTGACAAGAAAGCGCAGTCTGGCCTTCAGCTCCTTGTAAATTCGGGAGGCAATAATCTTTTCTGATTCCGAAAGAACAAGCCCGTCTATAAAAGCAAGAACGTCGATTATGGACATGCCGCACACGTCCGCAATCGACTTATTCCCGATTGTAACTGCAAGCACTTCGGGCTTAAGTCGCTTTCCTCCGCATGTCGGACAGGTTATTTTGCTCATAAATGCTTCGTAAGCTTCCTTCATGGAATCGGATTGAGTTTCGTGATAACGTCTTTCAAGAGTGGGTATAACGCCTTCGAATTCTGTTTCGAAAAAACCGCCGCCGTAATCCCTTTCGTACTCAACATGAATTCTCTTTCCGCCCGTACCGTAAAGAATAACCTTGCGGGTTTCTTCGGGCAGTTCGCGCCACGGCGTATCCGGCGAAAAACCGTATTCTTCAGCGAGTGCTTTTAAATACATGCTTGCAATTCCGTTTGCGGAATTCCATCCCATTGCGGCAATCGCACCTTTGTTCAAGGACAGCGAATCATCCGGAACAACAAGCAGCGGATCGATTTTTTCCTGATAACCAAGGCCGGTGCAGTCCGGGCAGGCACCGAACGGACTGTTGAACGAGAACATTCGCGGTGACATTTCTTCAATGCTGATACCGCACTCATGACAGGCAAAATTCTGAGAAAAAAGCAGCTCCTCCACACCGTCCTCAACGATGATTCCCCCGTTTGCGGCCTTTTTTTCAGCGGGAATATTCTCCTCTGCCGCATCCCTGTCGGGCAGGATATCAACCTTTGCGAGCCCGTCGCCGAGCGCAAATGCTGTTTCCAACGAATCGGTAAGTCTTGAATCAATGCCTTCCTTGATAACAAGACGATCGATAACGACATCGATGCTGTGTTTGAGCTTTTTGTCAAGTTTGGGAACATCATTGATATCGTAAACCGTGCCGTCAATCTTAACGCGCACATAGCCGTCTTTACGTATCTGTTCAAGCAGCTTAACATGTTCGCCTTTTTTTGCACGTATTACAGGCGCAACGATGAGTATCCTTGAACGCAACGGGAGCAGTTTAACTTTATCAACCACCTGGTCTATGCTTTGGCGCGCAATTTCCCTTCCGCATTTTGGACAATGCGGAACGCCGACGCGCGCAAAAAAAAGCCTCAGATAGTCATAAATCTCCGTAACGGTACCGACTGTTGACCTCGGGTTGTTTGATGTGCTTTTCTGGTCAATTGAAACCGCAGGTGAAAGCCCTTCGATGTAATCAACATCGGGTTTGTCCATTTGGCCCAAAAACTGGCGGGCATATGTCGAAAGGGACTCGACATATCGCCGCTGCCCTTCTGCAAAAATCGTTTCAAACGCAAGTGAAGATTTTCCGGAACCCGAAAGTCCGGTAAAAACAATCAGTTTATCTCTCGGAACAGTTAAATCTATGTTTTTCAGGTTATTCTCCCGTGCGCCTTTTATTGTTATGCAATCTTTCATTTTGCCATATCTCTTTTCTTGCGTGATTCATTCAAAATACGAGTTATTTTCTTGTTCTTCCGCGTGCCTTTTTTCGACTGCCGGGAGTTCCGGGCTTTGCTCCGCGTTTTGTTCCGGGCTTTGGTGCGGAATCCGATGCTCCATCCGACCTGCCCTGCAATCTGTACAGTTCATCGCGAAGCTTTGCGGCAGTTTCAAACTCAAGCTCCATGGCGGCACGCTGCATCTGTTCGGTCAGCAAAGCAATCTTTTCGGCTTTTTCGTACTCGTTCATTCCCGCAGCAGCATCTTCAACCGCGCCTGATATTTCTATTATGCCGTGAACAGCCTTCTTAATGCTCTTGGGAGTTATTCCGTGTTCAATGTTAAACGCCTGCTGCTTGGTTCGCCTGCGGTTTGTTTCATCAATCGTGCTTTGCATTGAGTCCGTTATCGTGTCTGCATACATGATAACATATCCGTCAACATTGCGTGCTGCTCTGCCGACAGTCTGAATCAGCGACGTTGACGACCGCAGAAAGCCTTCCTTGTCAGCATCAAGTATAGCAACAAGCCCGACTTCCGGAAGATCCAGTCCCTCTCGCAGCAGGTTTATGCCTACGAGAACATCGAATTCTCCGAGTCGAAGATCCCGAATGATTTCCATGCGCTCCATTGTGTCAATATCTGAATGCATATAGCGCACTCTGATGCCGATTGAATCAAGATGTTCCGTCAGCATTTCCGCCATGCGTTTCGTGAGCGTTGTAACAAGCGTGCGATAGCCCTTGGCTGCATTTTTATTTACTTCGGAAATCAAATCATCAATCTGCCCCTTGACGGGACGAATGTAAATCTCCGGATCAAGCAGCCCTGTCGGCCTGATTATCTGCTCAGCAATGTTTGCTGCTCTTGCAAGTTCGTATTCGGCAGGAGTCGCGCTGACGCACACAAGCTGTTTTATGCGTTCTTCAAACTCTTCGAACTTCAGCGGACGATTGTCAAAAGCGCTTGGAATACGGAATCCGTAATCGACAAGTTCGGTCTTGCGTGCAAGGTCTCCTCTGTACATTGCCCTTATCTGCGGAATTGTAACATGGGACTCATCGATAATTGTCAGGAAATCATTGCCCATGAAATCAAGCAGCGTAAACGGCGGCTGTCCGGGTTTTCGCCCGTCAAAGTATCTTGAGTAGTTTTCTATGCCCGAGCAATAGCCTATTTCCCGCATCATTTCCATGTCATAAAGCGTACGCTGCTCAAGCCGCTGCGCCTCAACAAGCTTGTTCTGCGCTTTCAGCTCATCAACGCGATTTTTCATATCCTGCTCGATCTGTTCAAGTGCAGATTCAATCTTTTCTTTTCCGGTCGCATAGTGTGTTGCAGGAAAAATCACCGCATGAGCAAGAGCCGCCGCAGGAATTCCCGTAACGGCGTTAACCTCGCTTAAGGATTCAATTTCATCGTCGAAATACTCAACCCGAACAGCTCTGTCATACGCATTCATCGGGAATATCTCAACAATATCACCGCGAACACGAAAAATGCCGCGACTGAATTCATAGTCATTGCGCTGATATTGAATGTCTACAAGTCTTTTTATCAATTCTTCGCGGGGAAAGACCGCACCTTTGCGCAGTGATATGCTCATTCGCATGTATTCTTCAGGACTGCCCAAAGCATAGATGCAGGAAACTGATGCAACGATAATAACATCCTTGCGTTCATTAAGTGAACACGTCGCACTGTGGCGCAAGCGGTCGATTTCCTGATTTATGTCCGCCGTTTTTTCAATGTATGTATCGGAAGAAGCAATATAAGCTTCCGGCTGGTAGTAGTCATAATATGAAACAAAGTATTCAACTGCATTATTCGGAAAGAACTCACGAAATTCCGAACAAAGCTGTGCCGCAAGCGTCTTGTTGTGCGCAATGACGAGTGTCGGCTTCTGCACGCGCTCGATAAGCTTTGCCATTGTGAATGTTTTTCCTGAGCCTGTAACGCCCAAAAGAACCTGAAGCTTGTCACCCGAAAGCACGCCGTTTGCAAGCGTATCGATTGCCTGAGGCTGATCGCCCTGCGGTTCAAAGGGCGAAACAACTTTAAATTCTGCCATAGTATAAACTCCTTTTGCTCAATCCGCCGAACCGGATTATGTACACGGTCGGCTAACCGCACTATGATTATACCACAAGAATTTTAAATGTGAAATACCTAATCGAAATGATTAAAACTTTATTTTCAAAGCAAATGCTTCAGCTGTGCACACAACAGCAGTGCGCAGTCTGATACAAAAGCATATTCCGGCATTGCAGGAAAACATTTCGTTTGAAATTATCAACAAAAACTGTTAATCTTTCTGTACGGCATATTAAAATGTTGCGGAGGTTCAGAATGGAAGTGTTGTTTGTTATATGGGCGGGAATCATTCCGCTTGTTCCGCTTATAGGTGTTCAACTGTTTAAGCAGCGCTGCGACAAAAGGAAAGCTGCTGTCTGCCGCTTGCTTTTTTTCGGACAAGCGATTCTTTCGCTTACATACATAGCTGTGTATTTCGGTATTATCGGCTGACATTATTCTGAGCAGGCATTCGGTGAGATTGCTGAAGAAGCAGTCCGCTGCATCGATTGCGTTGGTTTGTTTGCCCGAAGCTTGTTTGGCAAGGCAGCAATTGCAAAGGGACCGACCGCTGCGCGGACAGTCCCCGATGCATTATTATTCAGGATACTTATGCTTGCCGGGCTTTACTCGTGAACATCGCAAGCGCGGTCTTTTTCTGCAAGCATATCAGCCGGGACCAGACGTTTTTTGAAAATAAAGTTGTACAATGCCTGACCTACAGCAGTGCAGATTATAACGGATGTTACAGCCTCGATGATTCCGTTCAAAGTCACGACACCGAGCATCATCTTGAACAGAGCATCCGCTGTTGCTGCTCCGAACTGTGCCATACATGCATCTTTTGCAAACAGATAGAAAGCTCCGAGGAAGAGGATCGTGTTCGTAATGGTTCCGACAAAGGCGGCGACCGCCATGCTTGAAATTCGGGTCTTGTCAAACTTGTTAAAAAGCGTGTACACCGCACGGGACGTAACTCCGATCATGATTCTCGGTACAATAAGGCATATAATCATAAGCCCAACAGTTTTTAGTCCGCCGGCATTCATGATTATCATTGCAAACGCATCGGGTTCGGTGAAGCATTTAATGACGGATGTCAATCCGAAAACGAGGCCGAAAAACATTCCGCCCTTAAACCCAAGAAAGTAGGACGCAATGATAACGGGAACCTGAATGATGACGATCGCCGCAACGCTTGTCGGGATAAACCCAAGCCCGGGTACGAATGCCATGATAAGCATAATGGCAAGAAACAGCGCGTAAGTCGTCAGGACTTTTGTGTTGAGTGATTTCATAATCATCCTCCGGCACATTTATTTTGCTGCGGGTATTATAGCTGAAAATTCTTTGCTTGGCAACATGCAAAGAACACATATATTCGGAAAAATCCGTTTTGGGCATTTGCCGTGCAGCATTTGATTCCGGCTGATTTTTTCGAGACCTGTTTCATTTCCTGATTATGCAGGGAAAGTCTAACGGATGAGCAATTCGGCGGCTTGCATGTGCAGGTGCATGATGTGTTTGCTTTTGCAGGGAAACTTTTTATAAAAAATGTTTGATGCAAAAGAAAAAATATCGCCGCAAACGTAATATATAATATTACTGTCAATATATTGGCCGATTCCACTTTATTTGCGGACGAAAATCAACTATAATAGGGTTTGAACAAAAAAGATTGAGCAATTTCGGTCTTTCCGGATGTTGTCATGATGTTTCAAACAGCCGCTGACCGGATAAGAATTGTTCTAAACATATTCCGAAGGAGGAAAAAGAATTGAAAAAACTTTTGCTTGGCAATGAAGCTATTGCAAGAGGTGCTTACGAAGCAGGCGTTCGCGTTTCAAGCGCATATCCCGGCACGCCCAGCACCGAAATCAACGAAAACGTTGCGACTTACCCCGAGATTTACTCCGAATGGGCCCCCAACGAAAAGGTTGCCGTAGAGGTTGCTCTCGGTGCAGCCGTAAGCGGTGCACGCAGCCTTGCATGTATGAAACACGTCGGCTTGAATGTTGCAGCCGATCCGTTCTTCACCGCAACCTACACCGGCGTTAATGCAGGCATGGTCGTTGTTGTTGCCGACGATCCCGGCATGCATTCATCCCAAAACGAGCAGGATACCCGTATGCTTGCACGTGCATCCCACGCACCGGTTCTTGACCCTTCCAACAGTCAGGAATGCAAGGACTTTCTCAAGCTTGCTTACGAAATCAGCGAAAAATACGACACTCCCGTCATTCTCCGTGTCACCACCCGAATTGCACATGCAAGAACCCTTGTTGAACTCGACGAACGTGTTGAAGTTCCCCTTCGCGAATACAAACGTGACATCAAGAAATACGTTTCAATGCCCGCAAACATGATTGCCCGTCATCTCTATGTTGAAGAGCGCGAAAAGAAGCTTGCCGAAGATGCAAACACTCTTCCCATCAACCGTATCGAATGGGCGGACAGGAAAATCGGCGTCATCACAAGCGGTGCGGCATATAACTACGTAAAAGAAGCAATGCCCACAGCATCCGTGCTGAAGCTCGGTCTTGCATACCCCATGCCCCGCAAACTCATCGAAGAGTTCGCCGCAGGCGTTGACACTCTCTATGTAATCGAGGATATGGAGCCCTTCTATGAGGACACCATCAAGTCTTGGGGCATCAAGTGCAGCGGCAAAGACCGCACCGGCGTTCAGGGTGAGCTTTTTGCACGCAAGATTGCAAACAAGTTTAACGGCGAAGAGGAAGCAGGTCCCATGAACACTCAGGGCATTCCCATGCGTCCCCCCGTACTCTGCCCCGGCTGCCCTCACAGGGGTCTTTATTACGTACTCGGCAAGCTCAAACTCACGGTATGTTCCGATATCGGCTGCTACACTCTCGGTGCGCTGCCTCCTCTCAGCGGAGTTGACACATGCGTATGTATGGGCGCATCCATCGGAATGGCACACGGCATGGAAAAGGCACGCGGCCATGAGCAGGCAAAGAAAACAGTTGCAGTTCTCGGCGACTCCACCTTCTGCCACAGCGGCCTCACCGGACTTCTCAACATGGCATACAATCGCGCCGTCGGCACGGTTATCATTGCCGATAACTCCATCACCGGCATGACCGGTCACCAGAACAACCCCGCAAACGGCTACGACATCCACGGCGAACCCACAACAAGCCTTGATATTCTCAAGCTCTGCGATGCAATGGGCATCAAGCATGTTCGCGTTGTCGATCCGTTCGACGTTAAAGAACTCGAAAAGGTTGTTCGCGAAGAGACCGAGCGTGAAGAGCTTTCCGTTATTATCTCCCGCCGTCCCTGTGCGCTTATTGTTAAGCAGCCCGGCACGCCGTTCATCTGCGACACAACAAAGTGCAAAAACTGCGGTATGTGTATGAAAATCGGCTGCCCCGCCATTCGCAAAACGGAAACCGGCGTTGCCGTTGATCCCACACAGTGCGTTGGCTGCGGACTTTGCGAACAGCTTTGTCACTTTGGCGCACTCCACACCGAAGCTTAAGGAGGGTTAATTATATGTTTAACATTGTTATCGTCGGCGTCGGTGGGCAGGGCACACTGCTTGCCAGCAAAATTCTCGGCCAGCTTGCAATGAACAACGGCTACGAGGTTCGCGTCAGCGAGGTTCACGGTATGAGCCAGCGCGGCGGCAGCGTTGTGACTTATGTTCGTATCAGCAATGATCAGCCCCTCTATTCCTCCATTGTTGAACAGGGTCAGGCTGATATCGTCCTTGCATTCGAGGATCTCGAAGCTCTGCGCGCACTCCCTTATCTCAAGTCGAAAGGCACGATGGTTGTTAACACGCAGAAGATACTGCCCATGCCCGTTATTACCGGTGCTGCAAAGTATCCCGAAGATTGCCTTGAAAGGGTTGAAAACGCCTGCAAGACGATCAAGCTCAACGCTGTTGAAATTGCACACGAATGCGGAACCTACAAGGCTGCAAACGTCGTTTTGATGGGTGTTGTTGCAAAGATGCTTCCCTTCCCCGTTGAGGAATGGCACAAAGCAATCGAACAATGCGTAAAGCCCAAATTCCTTGAAATCAATATCAAGGCCTTTGATCGCGGTTACGGCATCTGAGTTGGCTTTTATCGCGGGCACTGCTGACAGCAGCCCAAATAAAACTATGTACGATTTCACAAGTTCAATTAACAGAGCCTGTACCGGCTCCATAAAGATTGACATGGCACCCGAGCCCGTAAAGGGCTCGGGTCTTGTGCCGTTGACAATCGCAGATCAGGAATTTGCAGTTGCTCCGGAAATTTCAGACGCTGTCTGCAAGGCCGCTGCCCATGGCATTTACGGTTACACCTATGCCGATTCGGAGTACCGCAGCGCAGTTAATTCATGGATGCTCCGCAGGCACAACTGGAACATTTCAAAGCACAAACTCTTCACGGTGAACGGCGTTGTTACCGCTCTCGGCGTTGCTGTGCGTGCATTGACGACCGAGGGAGACGGGATTGTGATTCAACCGCCCGTTTATCCCCCGTTTGCAGGCACAGTACGCAAGAATAACCGTATTCTCGTTGAAAACCCGCTTATTCTGCGCAGCAATACCTATGAGATCGATTTTGATGATTTGGATTCAAAAACACGTCCTCAAAATGTAAAGATGCTCATACTCTGCAGTCCGCATAATCCTGTCGGCAGAGTATGGACAAAGCAGGAATTGCTCCGACTCGGCGAAATCTGCAAACGCAATAACGTAATCGTTCTTGCAGACGAGATACATAACGATCTCATTCATCACGGCGCCGAGCACACTGTATTTGCATCGCTTGGTGATTTTGCCGACTTTACGGTCACATGTACGGCTGTAAGCAAAACATTTAACCTTGCAGGTCTTGCGTGTTCAAATATCCTTATTTCCAACGACACAATTGCAGACCGATTCAAAGCAGCCGCCGAACGCGAAAACACAAGCTGCGTTCCTTATTTTGCGCGTGCAGCGACAATCGCTGCATACACGAAGGCAGAACAATGGCTTGATGAACTGAACGGTGTTATCGAATCAAATTTCAATTTGCTGTATTCTTTTCTCCGAACCGAACTTCCGATGCTGAATGCAATTCGGGCAGAGGGCACATACCTTGCATGGATTGATATGCGCAGCCTCGGACTGTCGGATTCCGCACTTGAAGAGTTAATGCTTAAGAATTACCTTGCGTTGGATGAGGGCTATATCTTTGGCACCGGCGGCAGCGGATTCGAGCGTTGGAATCTTGCATTGCCTCAAAATGAACTCAAGGCTGCACTTGAAAGACTTAAAGCCGCCGTGCTTTCGCTGCAATCCAAGCAATGAAGATTGTTTGCTTTCAAAAAGCCTTTTTGAAAGCGTAAGCAAATCAACCATTCACTGTTCCCAAAATGCTTAATTTAAACCTGTTAAACAAAGAACAGCTTGAAGCTGTTCAAACTACCGAAGGACCGTTGCTCGTGCTTGCAGGCGCGGGCAGCGGCAAAACCCGCGTATTGACATACCGAATTGCCAACCTTGTTGAAAACCATGGTGTTCCGCCTTGGGCAATTCTTGCACTCACATTCACAAATAAAGCCGCACGCGAAATGAGGGAGCGTATCGAAAGCCTTCTGTCCGAAGATTCCTCTGATATGTGGGTCACGACTTTTCATTCGTTCTGTGCAAAAATACTTCGTTTCGATATTGATAAACTCGGATATGACAACCGTTTTGTGATTTACGATGAGCAGGATCAGACTTCATTGATAACCGACCTCATGAAATCCTGCAACATAGACGAAAAAAAGCTTTCGAAGGGTGCAATAAAAGCGAAAATCAGCGAAGCCAAGAACTCGTCCGAAGCTCCCGAAACATACATACTGCAATCAGGTGACGGGAGTGATAAACTCATTGATTTATATCGGGCTTATCAAAAACGCTTAAAAGAGTGCAACGCTCTCGATTTTGACGATTTGCTTCTTAAAGGACTTGAATTGCTCGAAAAATGTCCTGATGTCCTGCAAAAATATCGACGTAAATTCAGATATGTGCTTGTTGACGAGTATCAGGACACAAACCACCCGCAGTACAGAATCGTTCAGCTTATTTGCAAAGAGCATCAAAATATTTGCGTAGTGGGCGACGACGATCAAAGCATTTACGGTTGGCGCGGTGCGGATATCCGCAATATTCTTGAATTTGAGAAGGACTTTAAGTCCGCAAAGGTTATTCGTCTTGAACAGAACTATCGTTCGACAAAAGCGATACTGGATTGTGCAAACAAGATAATCGTCCATAATACGGGCCGAAAGGGCAAAAACCTTTGGACAGCTAAGCCCGGAGGTCAGCCCGTTGAGTTTAAGTTGGTTGATAACGAACGCGATGAAGCATACAGCATTGCACGCACTATTTCCGAACAGCATCGTTTCGAAAAACGCAGCTACAATGATTTTGCAATACTCTATCGCACCCATGCCCAAAGCCGAATCATTGAATCGGTGCTTGCAACCGGGTTCGGAATCCCGCTTACCGTAATCGGAGGTACGCGTTTCTATTCACGCCGAGAAGTCAAGGATCTTTTATGTTACATTAAGCTGATTGCAAATCCGAACGACGATGTTTCCTTTAAGCGAATCATCAATGTTCCCAAGCGCGGCATCGGCGATACAACAATTAAAACGATTGAAATGGCTGCATCGACACATGATATGTCAATGTTCATGATTTGTGCCTCTGAGGGAATGCTCCCCCCCAGAGTGAGTTCAAAAATCAAGCCGTTCATCGACCTTATGCGAGAGTTTTTTGCAAAAAGATATGAATTGGGTCTTGACAGCTTGATGGAGTTTATTGTTGACAAAACAGGTTACATTGAGTATATCACTGCTCAGGATGATGACAAATCGGATGACCGGCAAGAGAATATCGAGGAGCTTATCGGTGCAATGCGTGAACATGAGCAGCAGTCGAACGACGGCGACGATGCTCTTCAGAGTTTTCTTGAAATCGCTGCGCTCAACACTGAAACGGATAACATTGATGAAAGTGACGGAACGGTAAAGCTCATGACGCTGCATTGCGCAAAAGGCTTGGAGTTCCCGGTTGTATTTATTCCGGGCATGGAACAGGATATCTTCCCTTCGTCGCGTTCAAAAAACGACCCGACTCGTGTTGAAGAAGAGCGTCGGCTGTGCTATGTCGGTGTTACAAGAGCGATGGAAAAGCTGTATTTGTATGCGGCACGCGAACGGCATCTGTACGGCTCAATTCAACGGAACGACCCTTCAATTTTTCTTGAAGAAATGGAACTTATCGATCCCGAGACCGTGCCGATGCGCCGCAATTCATTCGGCAGTGCTTCCTCATTTTTCCGTGACGGCGGTTCCGTTCAGAATGCTGTAAAATACGCAAAACAGAACGGCTATGTGAGTGGAGGTCAAACTCCGCGCGTTTCAGAAGATGTATTGTCGGAAATACGTCGAATCAACGGTCTCGCCCAAAAACCCGACACCGTTCGCCCATACGCCCGACAATCGGTTTCTTCCGGTTCAACGGGCTTTTCTTCCAACAAAAGCAAACCAAGAGTTTGTCTCCGCAGCGGACAACGTGTTTCGCACCCGCAATTCGGAAAAGGAACTGTTGCTGCCGTTGATGAAGGTTCGGGAATTGTTACCGTTAAGTTCGACACAAACGGCGTCAGGAAACTTGCAGCGGCATATGCTCCGCTTAAAGTGATTACAGAGGAATGAAACTGAGCGAATCATAAAGGAGTGTAAACCATGAGCGAAATGCGTGATAAACAAAACAATGCTGCGGTTCCCTCAAACATGCAGCAGGACGGCACTCGGATTGAAGTTGAAGCAGATAAACCGATATCAACAACGCGTATGCAGCAGCTTGTTGATGCGCTGAACACCTACTCGAATGCATACTATTTCGGCAGTGAACCGTTGATAAGCGATGCTGAATTCGATGCGTTGATGGAGGAATTGAGTCAACTCGAACAAGCTTCCGGAATCGTCCTGCCCGATTCGCCGACACATCGGGTAGGCGGAGATGCTGTCACTGCCTTTGAGCCGCACACGCACATCGCGCGGCTTTGGAGTCTCGACAAAGTCAAAACAACTCAGGAATTGCTGGATTTTAGCCAAAAATGCCGTCGTGCCGCAGGAAATACAGAAAACGGCAGTGTGGAAAATCCCGAATTTGTGCTGGAATATAAGTTCGACGGGTTAACGATCAACCTGACATACGATAAAGGGATTCTCGTTCAGGCCGCAACACGCGGAAACGGCATTACAGGCGAAGGTATACTTGCACAGGCAAAAACAATTCGCTCGATTCCGCTTACCGTGCCGTATAAAGGCAAATTTGAAGTTCGCGGCGAATGTTATATGCGCCTTTCCGTTCTTAAAGAGCTGAATGACAGCGGTGAGGAAAGCCTGAAAAATGCACGAAATGCAGCAGCCGGTGCGATCCGCAACCTTGACCCGCAGATAACTGCCAAGCGAAAGCTCGATTGTGTATGCTACAATATCGGATACATTGAAGGAATGAAATTCTCCTCAAGACGTGAAATGTACAGTTTCATGCGTGACAACGGACTGCCAATGAGTGATTTTATATACTTTGGTGATATTAACGGTGTTATCTCTGAAATTGAAAAAGCAGCGGAGCGAAGGAGCAGTCTTGATTTTCTTATCGACGGAATGGTAATCAAGCTTAATGATGTCGGCCTCTTTGAGAAAATGGGCTGTACGGACAAATTCCCCCGCGGAGAAATTGCATACAAATTTGCTGCGGAAGAGCTTATAACCACCGTGCTTGATATAACTTGGGAAGTCGGTCGAACAGGAAAGCTCACACCTCTTGCGCATCTTGAGCCGGTTGATTTCATGGGAGTCACTGTCAAACGCGCTACACTCAATAATTATGATGATATTCTGCGTAAGCGCGTTGGAATAGGTTCCCGTGTTTTAATTCGACGCAGCAATGATGTCATTCCCGAAATACTGAAAAGCGTTGATGACGGAGAACCTGCAAACCCGGTCACAATCCCGACTTGCTGCCCCGCCTGCGGAGCGCGGGTCGAACGGGAAGGCGTGCATATTTTCTGTACCAATTCCCTTTCGTGTACGCCGCAAATCGTCGGACGGCTTGAACATTTCGCCTCTCGTGATGCAATGGATATAGAAGGCTTTTCCGAAAAAACAGCACTTCTGCTCGTAAATGAAATCGGAATTTCAAAAATTCCCGACCTCTATGAGCTTACGCCTGCAAGCTTTTCGGGTCTGGCGGGTTTCGGAGAAAAACGAATTGGAAATATTCTTTCCGCAATTGAAAAAAGCAAAGACTGCAAGCTTGATGCATTTATTTTTGCGCTTGGAATTCCGAATGTCGGCAGTAAAACAGCCAAAGACCTTGCCAATCGATTCAAAACGTTTGATGCTGTCAGGAATGCGGCATTCGAAAGCTTAACCGAGATTCCCGGAATAGGTGAAAATGTTGCGGATGAGATAATCGGTTTCTTTTCGGATGAGCATATTTCAACTCAGATAGATAAACTGCTTGAGCTTGGTGTGACTCCGCGAGAAGCAGAAGCCTCTGCCGAAAACGCATTTGCTGCCGGCAAAACATTTGTTGTTACCGGCACGCTTGAAAAAATGGGGCGGAAAGAAATTGAAGATCTTATTGCATCAATGGGCGGGCGCGCATCCGGCAGCGTCAGCAAAAAAACCGATTACGTTGTTGCAGGCGAAAAAGCAGGAAGCAAGCTTGAAAAAGCCAAGGAGCTCGGAGTGCGTATTCTGAGCGAATCAGAGTTTTTTGAGTTGATAGGAGGATAGGCTGAGATTCAGCTCTTCTCAACATTAAACCTGCTGTTAATGCGGCGGAAAAAGTCCGATTCCTGCGGGTCGGGCTTTTTGCTGCTCATGCTTTATCGACATGCCTTTGAGGCGGACGGTCAGCGCTGTTTTTAAGCTAAATAAACTCTTTTGGATGATGTTGACATAATTGCATGATTATGCTACAATGCGCCCTAACGCTGTAAATCGGTAATGCTGTTTTGCCGAAAAAATATCGGAGAAATGGAAAAACAGGATGAATATTAAATTGTCGGATCATTTCACCTATAAGAAACTGCTGCGATTCTGTCTGTCGCCGATAATTATGATGGTTTTTACATCCATCTACGGTGTGGTTGACGGATTGTTTGTTTCGAATTACGTCGGAAAAACTGCATTCGCGGCAATTAACCTTGTTATGCCGTTCATAATGATTTTCGGAGGAATCGGCTTCATGTTCGGCACCGGCGGCAGTGCACTCGTTGCAAAAACACTCGGATTGAAAGACTCGGAGAACGCCAACCGCTACTTCACAATGATGTCGCTTGTGACTCTTGTTGTCGGCATAATCATTTCAATTGTCGGCATGATTTTCATGCGTCCGATTGCAATATTTCTCGGTGCAGAAAACGAAACAATCGAACATTGTGTGATATACGGACGCATTATAATTGGATTCAACACGGCATTTATGCTTCAGAATCTCTTTCAGAGTTTTCTTATCACGGCCGAAAAACCCAAACTCGGTCTTTGGGTCACCGTTGCAGCAGGTGTTACCAATATGGTGCTTGATGCTCTGTTTGTCGGCGTTTTCAAATGGGGTGTGGCCGGCGCAGCAATTGCAACAGGTTTAAGCCAGTGTGTCGGCGGGCTGCTTCCTTTCATCTATTTTTTACGACCGAATAACAGTCTGCTCCGGTTTGTAAAAACCAAAATTGAGTTTCGTCCCGTTATCGATGCATCTGCAAACGGGGCATCCGAGCTTGTTTCAAACGTAACAGCCTCCATAGTAGGTATGCTTTATAATTATCAGCTGCTGAAGTACGCCGGCGAAGACGGCGTCGCAGCCTATGGCACACTTATGTATGTGGAATTCATCTTTATTTCGGCTTTTATCGGGTACGCGATCGGAAGTGCACCGATAATCAGTTATCATTTCGGTGCCGACAACCACGCCGAGCTGAAAAACATGCTGAAAAAGAGTTTGATTCTAATGTCGCTGGCCGGGGTTGCAATGCTGATAATTTCCGAAGCTCTCGCCTTCCCGCTTGCACACATTTTCGTTGGTTACGATGAAAAGCTGCTCGAAATGACCGTTCACGGTTTTCGGGTTTTCTCGCTCATGTTCCCCCTTGCAAGCATAAACATCTTTGCTTCATCATTCTTTACAGCACTGAATAACGGCGGAGTTTCGGCCGCCATATCCTTTTTGAGAACATTCGTTTTCAAACTTGCAGCCGTTCTCATCCTGCCGCTGCTGTTCAAGCTTGACGGCATATGGTGGGCAACAATCGTTGCGGAACTCTTTGCATTTTTGCTTTCAATCGGGTTTGTTGCCGCAAAAAAGAAAAAATACGGTTACTGATACTGTTGCGGCCCGTGCTGTAAAGCCGGCCTTGCATAAAAAAGTGCTCCCCGGAAATTCTTTTCCGAGGGGCACTTTTTATTGAAGTTACGATTTCAGCGGCGCGCCGCACAATGATTTATGTTTAATTATGCTGCGTGAATATCAAACTGACGCAGTTTACTTTGTCAGAATTTTTGTTATGCAGTCGGTAAATTCAACAGGGTTATCTATCTTGAGTCCCGCTGCAAGCAAAGCCTGGTTGTAAACAAGCTTCGAGTAAACCGCAAGGTCTTCCCCGCCTGCCTGCATCGCACGTTTAAGGGCGTCGAAAACAGGATGATCGGGGTTGAGCTCGAGAATACGCTCCGCTTTTGTTTCGCCGCCGAGAGGCATTGCGCTGAGAACCTTCTCCATTTCAAGTGAGAGCGGACCTTCGCTTGTCAAGCCCGCCGGTGCATCAGCAAGCCTTGCGGAAAGACGCACTTCCTTCACACTGTCGCCCAAAGCCGCCTTGATTGCATCAAGCAGGTCCTTATTCTCCTCCTGCTTCTCTTCCATTGCTTTTTTCTCATCCTCGGTTGCGGCATGAATGTCGTTATCGGTAATTGACTTGAAGGGTTTGCCGTCATAACCGTTCATCATTTTGACCATGAATTCGTCAACATTCTCCGTCATGAGCAAAACATCAAAGCCCTTATCGATCAGATATTTGTACTGCGGGAGCGTCCGTATAGCCTCAATGCTTTCACCGCAGGCATAATAAATTTCGGTTTGATTCTCGCAAAGCGTATCAACATACTCACGAAGCGTTATAAGCTTATCCTGTTTTGCAGAATGATACAGCAGCAAATCTTTCAGGAATTCCGCTTCCATACCGTACGATTCGTATATACCGTACTTAAGTGAAAGTCCAAACGCCTTGAAAAACTTTTCATAATCCTCGCGTTTATCCTTAAGGAGTTTTTCAAGTTCGGATTTGATTTTTTTCTTAAGGCCGTTTGCAATCGCACGAAGCTGACGGTTCTGCTGAAGCATCTCACGAGAAATATTCAAGGAAATATCAGCGGAATCAACAAGTCCTTTCACGAACCCGAAGTATTCCGGAAGAAGTTCCTCGCAGGAATCCATAATCATAACACCGTTGCTGTAAAGCTGCAATCCGCGCTTATAGCTCTTTGAGTACAGATTGTAAGGTGCCTGCGCGGGTACGAACAGGATTGAATTATAGCTGAGGGTACCCTCCGCTTTTGTGTGAATATGGAGCAGCGGAGCTTCGTAATCATGGAATTTATCCATATAGAAGCTGTTGTAATCCTCATCGGTAAGCTCGCTTTTATTTCTGCGCCAAAGCGGAACCATGCTGTTGAGTGTTTGATCTTCTTCAACGGTTTCATACTCCGGTTCATCATGTTCATGGCCGCAGCTGCATTCGCCTTCGGAATCGTGATCGCAGGTACATTCGTCATCATGGTCGTGATCGCAGGTGCACTCGCCTTCGGCATCGTGATCGCAGGTGCATTCATGCGTCTTTTCGCGTTGAGTCTCAACAAGCATCCTGATAGGATAGCGAATATAGTCGGAATACTTCCTTACAAGTTCACGAATGGTATATGTTTCAAGATAGCTGTCATACCTTTCGTCGTCAGTATTGTCCTTCAGGTACAGCGTAATAACTGTTCCGTAGGAGTCCTTCTGTGCGGGTTCAACTGTGTAGCCGTCAAGTCCTTCGGACTCCCATTGCCATGCCTCGTCGCTGCCGTATGCCCGACTGAGAACGGTAATCTTTTTGCTGACCATGAACGCCGAATAGAATCCAACACCAAACTGGCCGATAACATCCATATCATCTTTGTCGAGCTCGTTGTCGTTTTTGAATGCAAGCGTGCCGCTCTTGGCAATTGTGCCAAGGTTTGATTCCAACTCTTCCTTTGTCATGCCGATGCCGTTATCGGAAATCGTCAATGTGCGTGCCGTTTTATCTGCGGCGATGCGGATCTCAAGATCTCCGCGCTTGATATCGGAATTGTCAGTAAGAGTTTTGAAATAAAGCTTATCAAGTGCATCGCTTGCATTCGAAATCAACTCGCGAAGAAAAATCTCCTTGTTTGTGTAAACAGAGTTGATCATCAGATCAAGCAGCCGCTTGGATTCCGTTTTAAACTGTTTCTTTGACATTTATATCACCTCGTTAATTATAATCGTTCCTGTTTGGCGAACATATCGAAATTGCTGTATAATCGAATCAAGTTCGTCTGTCAGCACTCGTTCTTCTTGAGTGCTAACACTATTTTATACCTGTTTGCATCTGTTGTCAATAGTTTATCATGAATTTTTTTCGAATTGATAATTGCCGCATTTATTGTCATTGCGATTTGTTCTTGTTCGTTTTCATTGTGCCGCTGCAACGCTGTCTGTCAGTTTTCGAGCAAATCAGGTATATGCAAAAACCCGGACAACACATTGTGAGCTGCCCGGTGTTGTTTTGGGGCAGATACAGCAGCCCCTTGTTTTGGGGACTAATGCAACAGCCCCGTTTCCCCCGGCTTCGAGTCCCGTAGACATAACCAAACACAGAGGCACCCGCCGGGTGCCTCTGTGTTTGGTGGGGATGAAGGGACTCGAACCCCCGACCTCTTCGATGTGAGCGAAGCGCGCTAACCAGCTGAGCCACATCCCCAAACAAGTGTATTTTACCACCGTTTGCATCCGTTTGCAATGCTTTAATTGTAATACTTAAACAGACGATTTAACCCCACGGATCCGCCTCAGTGAAATTCACTTATTTTAAATCTGTTTTTTGAATACCGGCGTTTCAGGTGCGTGTCAACGCCGGCAAAAGATTGAGTGGTGCGGTATAATGCGGATATGGTTCAAGAGTCGTTGTGTATGTGTCCGGAAAGGAAAACGCATGTGTTCATTGCCAAACATCAAAACAATAAAATTGTTTGTGTGGATCCGCAAACCGGAGATCGAGTGAATATTGACAGACGCTTAAACCTTACTGTAAAAGGTATGACTGAAATTTCAGGAATTGATAATTTAAAGCCAAGTAAATACATAAACGGATGCGTAAGGAGGAGAAAAGATGATAAGCAAAAAAACGACCAAAACAGTTCGAACAGGTCAAGGAAAAAGAATTGACCGGATCGGGAGTTCCGATGCTAAGGAGAAACACTTAGACGGAGAGCCCCCGCCTTCATATTTCGGGCGTTACGATAAAAATCATAAGCCAAACCATAAGGAAGAGCTGGTATTGCGGAGAAAACTAAAGGGTTATTTGCTCAATCCTGCCAAAAGTTAAGGCAAGCACAAGCTGCTTAATGCGATTGGCTATACTATGAAAAACTCACCAAGGGAGCGGACCGCAGGACAAGCATCTGATTCCCCTGACGAGACGAAGCACAGAGGAAGCTTACGCTGTACGTTCCGCAGGCGGAAAGGCTGCTCAAGGTATAGGTTGGCGCGGAACAAGAATAATGTGCAAAACTCGCCCGTCCTTTATTCCTGCATCAATTCATATGCGGATTTAGATAAAACCGCAAAAAACGATTGACGTTTTCTGTCAAATATGCTATCCTGTATATGCTGATTGCGCTGCAACGGTGAAAGTATTGAAAAGGAGAAAGAATTCAATGACAGATAAACTTCAGGAATACGCTCAACTGCTTATCAATGTTGGTTTGAACGTTCAAAAAGATCAATATGTTGTTATAAGTTCGCAGGTTGACTGTGCATATTTTGCAAGAATGTGCATTGCCGCCGCATATGAAGCCGGAGCAAAGCAGGTTATCATGAACTGGAATGATGATTTTGCGACTCGTCAGTACTATCTTAATGCCGCTGACGAAGTATTTGATCAGGTTTTCCCGTGGGAAGCCGAGCGTCCTATCGGTCTTTTGAAAAAAGGCGCATGCTTCCTTACCATTGCTGCGAGGGATCCCGAAAATCTTAAGGGTGTTGACCCTGAGCGTATTGCACGTGCAAACATTGCAAGCGGCAAGGCCAATGAGGAATTCAGCATTGAAATGATGAACAGTGCCGTTCAGTGGTGCATTGCGTCCATTCCCGTCCCGTCATGGGCCAAGAAGGTCTTCCCCGACCTTTCGGAAGAACAGGCAATGGAGAAACTGTGGGAAGAGATCTTCAAAGCGGTTCGCATAACCGGCTGCGGCGATGCCGTTGATCGTTGGCGCAAGCATTGCAAAGTTCTTGAAGAAGAGCGCGAAAAGCTCAATGCTTACAATTTTAAATCTCTCCACTATACAAATTCTCTCGGAACGGATCTTACTGTTGAACTGCCGGAAAATCATATTTGGATGGCCGGGTCCGAATTCAGCAAGGGCGGAGTCGAGTTTGTTGCAAACATGCCAACAGAGGAAATTTTCACTGCTCCGCTGCGCGACGGCGTAAACGGCAAAATCGTTGCAACAAAACCCCTTGTGGACAGCGGCAATATTATTGACGGCTTCCACATGATCCTGAAGGACGGTGTCATAACCGAAGTTCACGCAGAAGTCGGGGAGGAGTTCCTTAAAAAGGCTATAACTCTGGATGATGGCGCATCCAGATTCGGCGAGGTCGCCCTTGTGCCGTACGATTCGCCGATTTCCAACAGCGGCGTGCTGTTTTACAACACTCTGTTTGATGAAAACGCCTCCTGCCACTTTGCTTTCGGCGATTCCTATGCCTGCATCAAGGACGGAGACAAAATGACCAAAGAAGAGCTCAAGGCACATGGACTGAACGACAGCATGACCCATGTTGACTTCATGGTCGGCTCAAAGGATCTTTCCATCGTCGGCACAACGCACGACGGAAAAGAAATCAAGGTCTTTGAGAACGGCAATTTTGTAATTTGAGATTGACCGAAGCTTAACTCGAAACGCTTGTTATCTGCATACGCTGCCCGGTGCCGTTTCCGCGCCGGGCGGCAAAGCGAGGATTTCAATGAGCAAAAAGCAAAAAACCGACGGGAACCGAACGGCGGGAATAATCAAGATTCTAATTTACGCCGTGTTGGTTCTTTTTTGCATTTTTGTATTTCTGCTCTACGGTAAAAAGCAGCGCAGCATTGAAGCAGCAGCAAGTCCGAACCCGAGTGCGGCTGCCGTTCAAACCGAAACAGTCAACGTTACGCCAAGCCCGATTCCGAAGCTCTCTCCGCAAGAATTGGTATCTGGCCTGCAATCTGCCGGTTTGGATTGTGTAATTACGCAGCGCAGCACGCTTACCGATGGTTCGCTCGAATGCAGTTTAATGCTTAACCGCATTTCCGGTGACGGCCGACTGGTTGTGAAGCCCGATTCAAACGGAGGAACTGCCGAATGCATTCTTGAATTCAATTATATTTATGCTGAAATTCTCGACGACCCGGAAACTGATGCCGTTGCAAGAACTCTTAAAGAGCAGTATGAATTGCGCGAAAAATACGACGCAGAGCTGATTGACGGTTTCATCCGCTCGCTTGCAGAACTTTTTGCTGACAAAGAAGAATATAACAGCGTAGATCTTGAAAAAATCATCTCCGGTACCGTTTCGGCATACAAAAGCATGAAAACCTACGACAGATACCTTGGTGATATTCATTTTTACATCAACACAAAATTAACTGACTTTAATGCGGAAGTGAAACTTATTGCCGCTGTTCGAAAAAAATAAGCCGCATATAACTGCTTTTTCGGCAGTGCGTTCCGATCTTGTACATGTTTCAAATCATAATCTCCTCTGTCTTTGCATATTGGTTATTATCAACACACCGAATGCGGAGGCAGTTATGGCATTGAAGAAAAAAACAGGCAATAAAAAACAGTCCAAACCCCTTGTATACGTTTTGGAAGGCGTATTTGGCGCACTCGCAATGAGTCTCGGCCTTGTCGCACTTGCGGCTCTATTGATGCAAAAGCAGGTTCTGCCGATAGAAAGCACGCGAATACTCAATCCTGCCGTGAAGGCGTTTTGTGCACTTTTCGCAGCATTGCTCGGCGCACGCAAGCAGAAAAAACGCCGTTGGCTCACGGGTGCGCTCTGCGGCGTTGTCTATATTGTGATTTCACTTGCAGTTTTCGGTTTGGCTTCAGGTGAATTTTCCATCGGAAGTTCAACAGCTGTCGATGCGCTGATGTGTCTTCTTGCGGGAATGACAGGCGGAATCATACTCAGCCTCGCCGAGTAAATCCAACCCGTGCTGATGAAATAATATCATTTTGTTCTGCCACTCAGTTATTTTACCGACTGAATCGAGATATTCCGCAGCAGCCCGAACAAGCAATTTGTACCGTTTTTGTGTGTCGGCATTTTTGCCGCAGTACTAACGCGGAACAACGCTATTGTGTTCATAGTTTATCTCGCCGCAGTCGTGCAGTCTTCCGTACATTCGCGTATACTCCCGCAGCTTTTCCGCAAGCGCGGCACTGCATTCGTGCGGCAGCATCCGCCATTGCCAATTTCCGGAAGCAACGCCCGGAGTGTTGATTCTTCCTTCCGCCGAAAGCCCGAGAACATCCTGCATTTGCGCGATAAAGATTCCGGCAGGCGAACACATGCCTCCGCGAATCATACCCCAGTTGATGCCCTCGGCGGCATTCAGCGCAAGATACTGTTCTGCAAATCTGCGTTCGGACTCCGAGGCCTCTGCGAACCATTGCATAATCGGTGCATTGTCGTGCGTACCGGTATAGTATACCCTGTTCTCTGTCACCCTATGCGGCAGGTAATCGCTGTTTGCATCGGGGTTGAACCCGAACTGAAGAATGCTCATGCCGGGGAAGCCCGAGTTTTTAACAAGCTCATGTACCTCCGGTGTCAGGAAACCGAGATCTTCCGCAATGAACGATAATCCCGGCAGCCTTTTCTTTACTGCATTGACAAAATCCATTCCGGGCGCGGGAAGCCACCTGCCGTTTTCCGCCGTGGTTTCACCGAACGGAACGGCCCAAAAGCTTTCAAACCCGCGAAAATGATCAATACGGACAACATCGTAAAGCTTTTGTGCGCATTGCAAACGTTCCACCCACCATGCATAGTTTTCGGAAGCATGAATTTCCCAATTGTAAAGAGGGTTGCCCCAAAGCTGCCCGGTGGGACTGAAGTAATCCGGTGGTACCCCAGCAACATCAGTCGGCACGAATGATTCATCCAACATAAAATGTCTGCTGTTTGCCCAGCAGTCCGCAGAATCAAGCGCAACATAAATCGGAACATCTCCGATAATTCCTATACCGAGTTGATTCACATAGTTTTTCAGCCGGTTCCATTGCTTAAAGAAAAGCTGCTGAATCGATAATTGCAAGCGAATCTCATCGGCTTGTGATTCGACAAGCTCGGCGGGGACAAGCTGCTTCGGCATTGCTTTGCCCGCATTCCACTCCGTCCATGGTTTCATGCCAAAATGTGTTTTCAATGCAGTGAAGACGGCGTAATCATAAATCTGCGTTGAGCAGCAGCGTGAAAACTGCTCAACCTCCGCTGTATTGCGGCGTATATTTCGCTCTGCCGCAAGCCGCAGCAGCGGAAGACGTAAAGAGAAGAGTTTGCCATAGTCAATGCGGCGCAGTTCACCGCCGAAATCACTTTTTTGCACTTCATCAGCGGTCAACAGTCCGTCATCAACCAACATGTCAAGGTCAATAAAATACGGATTGCCCGCAGCGGAAGAGAAGCATTGATAGGGAGAATCTCCGAAGCCCGTCGGATTCAGCGGCAGAACCTGCCAATAGCTTTGTCCCGAAGCTGCAAGAAAATCTGCAAACTTGTATGCCGCCGCTCCAAATGTTCCGATACCGTGCGGCGACGGCAGCGAGAATACGGGCATGAGTATTCCGCCCGACCGTTTTAAGTGTGAGGCTGAACCGTCTGCACCGTTTCCAAATATGTCCCAAGGATTGTTTTTTTCTGTCATAACCTTCCCCTGCTGCCATCAACTGCAAAATACTGCCGCAAAAACTTTCTGCGCAACTGCGGCATAGTTTATTATATTCGTTTTCGCATGAGCAGTCAAGCCCGCCGAACTCGGCTGTTCTGTCACCCTGAATGAATACAGTTGAAATATAATACATGACTTTGCTTAAAAAATATTCCGAAATCATTCAGTGACAGGGCTTGCTATCTTTCACCGATTCGGTTATAATACAATTGAAACCTGACAACAGGAACGAACCTTGCTTCGTTCCGACGGAAAGGGGTAACAAGTTGATACCGATTCCCGCTATTATAGCATTCCGCAGCATTTTATGAATTCACAGCGGGTGTGTATGCCGGGCGTTTTCAGCTGTACCCAGTTCCTGTGGGTACGGCGTTTTTTGTTTATATAAACGTTTTTCGCTGCGATTTGAACCGCATACGGCAGCAGCAGATTCAAACGCAAAAATAAGGAGGGGGCAAAGCTATGCAAACAAGAGTGGCTGTGATGGCAATCATCGTTGATAAGGCGGATTCGGTTGAAAAACTGAATGCCGTTCTGCACGAATTCGGAGAATACATTATCGGGCGAATGGGGCTGCCGTACAGGGCGCGGCATGTTAATATCCTTTCCGTTGCAATTGATGCGCCGCAGGATGTTATTTCGGCACTTGCAGGCAGGCTCGGCAATATTGTCGGAATAAGCGTCAAAACAGCATATTCAAACGTAATCAGTGATTAGCTGATTTTGCCTATATTTTGGTATTTGATTCCGATTCGAAGGGAGAAAAAAGTTGGAAGCTGAAAAAAACACCGGCATTGAATACGCAAAAAGTCTCGTTGACAGACTTGCAGCCGTACACACGCTCGAACTTGAAGAATATGAACTGCTTATTTCTGCACAAAACAGTGAAACGGCAAATTATGCAGCACAAAAAGCTGATTTTTTCCGAAAGCAAATTTACGGAACGAATGTTTTCATTCGCGGACTTATCGAAGTCGGCAGCTGCTGCAAAAATGACTGTCTGTATTGCGGAATTCGAAAATCAAACGTCAATGCGGAACGCTATGTTTTAACGGAAGAGCAGATCCTTGACTGTTGTCGGGAGGGTTATGCGCTTGGCTTTCGTACGTTTGTTCTTCAGGGCGGTGAAGGCATGCTTCCTGTCGAAAAAATCTGCCGCACAGTAAAAAAAATACGCAGCTGTTTTCCGGATTGTGCAATAACGCTGTCGCTCGGCGAATATCCTCGCAGTGAGTATCTGAAAATGTTTGAATCCGGCGCAGATCGCTACCTTTTGAGGCATGAAACGGCCGATTCCGTGCATTATCGAAAGCTGCACCCTTTGGAAATGTCCTTTGAAAATCGAATGCGCTGTTTGAAAGATCTTAAGGAAATCGGTTTTCAGGTGGGCTGCGGGTTCATGGTCGGTTCACCGATGCAAACAACGGCAGCGCTTGCAAAAGATTTGAAATTCATTGAAGAATTCTCCCCGGATATGTGCGGCATCGGCCCGTTTATTCCGCATAAAGACACGCCGTTTGCAAAATTCCCGGCAGGAAGTGTTGAGCAGACCTGTTTTCTTCTCTCACTGATAAGGCTCATAAAGCCGAATATTCTTTTGCCCTCCACCACAGCACTCGGCACGATCGACCCGAACGGACGTGAAAAAGGCATTCTTGCTGGAGCCAATGTCGTGATGCCGAACCTGTCCCCCATTGCCGTGCGAAAGAAATATTCGCTTTATGACAACAAAATATGCACAGGTGATGAATCTGCACAGTGCCTTAAATGTCTGAACGGCAGGTTGAACGCGATCGGCTTTCAAACCGTCACTTCACGGGGAGATATCAAGCGCTGAATAATCTGAAGCTTTTTGAATGAAAAATGAAGATGCACCGCCGAAGCTTGCTGATGCTTGCGAAGTTTGTTTCGACATTAAGCGAGTGTGTGACGGCACTTGCCGGGAAGATCTCCGGGCAACAGCATTGTTACGATAATTTTATCTGACGGAAAGAGTAATCCGACCGACAAGAAAGGAATAATATGGCTATTTTTGATCCCAAATCCCTCCGTGCGGAGGAGTTCATCAACGATGAGGAAATCCGCGAAACCATTGCTTATGCGGAAGCAAATAAGCACAATATCGAGCTAATCAACATTCTGCTCGAAAAGGCCGCACCGAAGCGCAGCGGAAACGGCGTAACCTGCGCAGGACTCACTCACAGAGAAGCCTCCGTTCTGCTTGCATGCGATATCCCCGAAGTTACCGAACGCATGTACAAGCTTGCAAACGACATAAAGCTTGCTTTTTACGGAAACAGAATCGTAATGTTCGCTCCGCTGTATCTTTCAAATTACTGCGTGAACGGTTGTGTATACTGTCCGTATCACCTCAAAAACAAACATATCGCCCGTATTAAGCTGACGCAGGAACAAGTGCGTCAGGAAGTAATCGCTTTGCAGGATATGGGGCATAAGCGCCTTGCGATCGAAGCAGGCGAAGATCCTGTCCACAACCCGATAGAGTACATACTCGAATGCATAAAAACTATCTATTCCGTTCACCACAAAAACGGAGATATTCGCAGGGTGAACGTGAACATTGCCGCAACCACGGTTGAAAACTATCGGAAACTTAAGGATGCCGGCATCGGAACGTACATCCTGTTTCAGGAAACATACAATAAAAAGAGCTATCTTGAACTTCATCCGACGGGACCGAAGCACGACTATGATTACCATACCGAGGCAATGGACAGAGCAATGGAAGGCGGCATTGATGACGTCGGACTCGGTGTTTTGTTTGGATTGGAGGGTTATCAATATGAATTTGCAGGGCTGTTGATGCATGCCGAGCATCTTGAAGCAGTTCACGGCGTCGGGCCGCACACAATCAGCGTTCCGCGAATCAAACATGCGGATGATATCGATCCTAATGTTTTTGACAACAGCCTTTCCGATGAACTCTTTGCAAAGATTATTGCATGTATCCGCATCGCCGTGCCGTATACCGGCATGATAATATCCACACGTGAAAGCGAGACGATACGCGGCAAGGTGCTTGATTACGGCATTTCGCAGATCAGCGGTGCATCACGCACTTCCGTCGGCGGATACACGGAAAAAGAGCGTCCGCATGACTCCGAGCAGTTCGATGTATCAGATCAGCGCACGCTTGATGAGGTTGTCCGCTGGCTTATGGAACTGGATCACATCCCGTCATTCTGCACGGCATGTTATCGCGAAGGTCGCACAGGCGACAGGTTCATGAGTTTGTGCAAAAACGGACAGATTCTGAATTGCTGTCACCCCAATGCACTCATGACACTGACAGAGTTCCTTGTTGACTATGCTTCAGACGAAACGCGAAACATTGGATACGAAATGATTTCACGTGAAATTGAAAAGATTCCCAACGAGAAGGTCCGCGAACTTACAAGGCAGCATGTTGCAGACATTCGTTCATCCAACAGGCGTGATTTCAGGTTCTGATTTTAAAACTGTCAAGATATATTCGGAGGGGAAAATGAGTTTAAACGATAAGCCCGCCGCCGAACGGGTGCATATCGGCTTTTTCGGGTTGCGCAATGCGGGAAAATCCAGCCTTGTGAATGCTGTCACGGGACAGAATCTTGCACTTGTTTCCGATATAAAAGGGACTACAACCGATCCTGTTCAAAAAACTATGGAGCTGCTGCCGATAGGCGCTGTTGTCATCATTGATACGCCCGGCATTGATGATGAAGGTGAGCTTGGCTCAATGCGTGTTGAGCGTGCTGAAAAAATGCTGCAAAAAACTGATATTGCCGTCCTTGTTGCGGATGCCTCTGCGGGTCTTGGCGAACACGAAGGCAGGCTTATGCGCATTTTTACCGATAAGAAAATTCCGTTCGTCATTGCCTTCAACAAGTGTGACCTTTTGAGCGCGATTCCGAAGAGCAAAAGTAACAGCCTTTACGTAAGCGCAAAAACAGGGTTTGGAATTGACGAGTTAAAAAATCGACTCGGCAAACTTCTGCCTTCCGCCAAACATGAAAGAATGCTCATCGGAGACTTGGTATCGCCGAATGACATTGTTGTTCTCGTAACGCCGATTGATGAATCTGCGCCGAAGGGACGACTTATTCTACCGCAGCAGCAGATGATACGCAGCATACTTGATGCAGCCGCTGTCAACATTGTTGTTAAGGACACGGAGCTTGAAGCTGCTCTCGCCGCAATCGCACGCAAGCCTAAACTTGTTATCACCGATTCTCAAGCGTTCGGAAAGGTCAGCAAAATCGTTCCCGAAGACATATTGTTGACGTCGTTCTCAATCCTGTTTGCCCGTTATAAAGGTGAGCTTGAACCTTTCACGGCAGGCGCAGCAAAACTCAACATGCTCGCAGACGGCGACAGGGTGCTGATTTCAGAGGGCTGCACTCATCACAGGCAGTGCAACGATATAGGAACGGTTAAAATGCCGGGATGGATAAAAGAGTATACAAAAAAGGAGTTGTTCTTTGATTTCACCTCCGGCGGAGACTTTCCGAGTCTTGATGAGCTTCGTAAATATGCCTTGGTTGTTCACTGCGGCGCATGTATGCTTAATGAGCGTGAGGTTCATTCAAGACTTGAAAAAGCTGAAAAAGCAGGTGTCAGCATTACAAATTACGGCATTGCGATCGCTCAAATGCACGGAATTCTGCGGCGTTCACTTTCGCCTTTTCCCCAATTGCTGCAAAAACTGCGGGAGCGTTAATCTCCGCACAGGTTGAATTGCTGCTGCATCAGTTTGCCCCAATTTAAAAACGGATAGGCCGTAAACACTGTCTTTGCGGCCTGTCCGCTTTCTGTTTAGAGCAAAAACCGTGACTGTGCCCGCACGAACGGTCGGAACACAATCATCAAAAATATTTTCCAAAGCCTATTGAATTTTTCGAATTCGGCGTTATAATGTATTGTGATGAATTATGCGAATTGTGACAACAACACCGATCTGGTTTCCGGGGTACGTCAAGCGACGAAATGCACCGGAGCAAAGGATCCAAAGTATCCGAAGGATCCAAAGTATCCGAAGGATCCAAAGCAATTGGGACCGCTTGTGCTTGCATATATCGGCGACACGATATATGACCTTTTTGTGCGCACGGAATTAGTTGATTCAACAACGCTTACGGCACACGGGCTGCACATAGGCGCAGCAAAACGCGTTTGTGCCAAGGCACAGGCCGCAGCATTTCGCCGTATCGAGGCGCTGTTAACGGATGATGAATCCGCAGTTTTTCGGCGCGGCAGGAATGCGCACATGGGGTCTGTGCCGAAAAATGCAGCGATCATTGACTACAGGATTGCAACAGGAATGGAAGCTCTTGTCGGATACCTCTATCTGTCCGGCAAAGATGAGCGGCTTTCGCAGCTTATGCGCATTGCGCTGCACGATACAGCTGAGATTGCAGAACAGGCAGAGAAATAGAAGAAGATTAATTAACAGGAGAAAAAGATGGCAAATTACAACGATCGCGGCGGCAGGCGCAGCGATGATTACAAGCGTCCCAATCGAAAGAACAGCGATGGTTTCCGTTATTCGGACGACAGGAAGCCCCGCTTCAATGATGACAGAAAACCCCGCTTCAATGATGACAGGAAGCCCCGCTTCAATGATGACAAGAAGCCTCGCTTTAACGACGACAGAAAGCCCCGCTTCAATGATGACAGGAAGCCCCGCTTTGACGGCGACAGAAAACCCCGCTTCGACGGCGACAGAAAACCTCGTTTTGACGGTGACAGGAAGCCTCGCTTTAACGACGACAGAAAACCTCGTTTTGACGGTGACAGAAAACCTCGTTTTGACGGTGACAGAAAACCCCGCTTCGATGGCGACAGGAAGCCTCGCTTCGACGGCGACAGGAAACCTCGCTTCGACGGCGACAGAAAGCCCCGCTTCAATGATGACAGGAAACCCCGCTTCGACGGCGACAGAAAGCCCCGCTTCAATGATGACAGGAAGCCTCGCTTTGACGGCGACAGAAAGCCCCGTTTCGACGGCGACAGGAAGCCCCGCTTTGACAGCGACAGAAAGCCTCGCTTTGACAGCGACAGAAAGCCCCGCTTCAATGATGACAGGAAGCCCCGCTTTGACAGCGACAGAAAGCCTTTCGAGTCAGACTTCTTTGAAGATGAAGTACTTGATGTTGAATTCAATGCATTTCCTTCTCCCGAAATCGTTGAAAATGACGAGCAGGAGCGTGATCTGCCCAGCATAATCATGGGCAGAAATCCCGTCAAGGAAGCAATCAAAAGCGGACGAAGCATCGACCGTATCCTTGTAACAAAAGAACACGATGGTTCTTTGGGCGAAATCATCGGCCTTGCCCGTGACGAGAATCTTGTTATTCGAGAAGTGGATCGTTCCAAGCTGGACGAAATCTGCATGCCGTTCGGCCATAACGGCAAACCCGGAAACCATCAGGGCATCGTTGCAGAAATCCCGGGTGTTGAATATGCCGAACTCGAGGATATACTTGACTATGCCCGCGTTCGCGATGAAAAACCCTTTGTTATTCTTCTTGACGGCGTTGAAGATCCGCATAATCTCGGCTCAATCATCCGCAGTGCGGAGTGCGCCGGCGCACACGGAGTTGTTATAACAAAGCGTCGCAGTGCACCCGTAACGGCAACGGTTGTGAAGACCTCTGCCGGAGCGGCGGAACACATGCGAATCGCCCGTGTTGTGAACCTTGTTTCTGCAATTGAAACACTTAAAAAGGAAGGTCTTTGGATTGCCGGCGCGGACATGGCGGGCAACAGTATGTATGAAGCGGACATGAAGGGCGGCTTTGCACTCGTTATCGGCAGTGAAGGCAGCGGGCTCAGCAAACTTGTAAAGGAAAAATGTGATTTCCTTGTTTCCGTACCGATAAAAGGCAAGATTGATTCTCTTAATGCATCGGTTGCGGCAGCTATCATCATGTTTGAAAAGAACAGACAGGACAGCGTGAATTAAAAATGAAAACCCTCCCGAACGACGGAGTTTCCGCCGATATTGAGAATCTTGACAGCCTGAACGATGAGGCATTGGCTCTACTTGCCCAGAACGGCAGCAGTGATGCCGAGCATACACTTGTTGTTCGTTTTATGCCTCTTGTGCGTATAAAGGCGCGTCCCTATTTTCTTATCGGTGCGGATCATTCCGATCTTGTTCAGGAAGGTTCAATCGGTCTGTTCAGCGCGATTCGTGATTATGACTGCGAAAAGCATACAAGCTTCCGAACCTATGCAGAGGTTTGTATAGGCAACAACATTATTGCTGCAATAAAACGCGCAACGCGCAAAAAGCACTTTCCGCTGAACAGCTATATTTCACTTGACAAGCCGGTTTTTTTCGATAATCCCGATGACGAGGCGCGCTGTCTCGGCGACTCGATCCTGCTTGCTGCCACAATCGACCCGGAGGAGCTTGCCATTGACCGCGAGGCGGAACTTCACATCCTGCACGGGCTCAAAGCAGAGCTTACGGAACTTGAGTTGAGTGTTTTACGGCTTTATATCTCCGGAAAAAGCTATGCGCAGATCGCCGAAAGCATTGGCAGAAGCACAAAAACAGTTGACAATGCATTAACGCGAATAAAGAAAAAGGTATCAAAGCTTATTCGGGCAAATAACCCCGAACAGTCATAGAGCATTGGATACAGTTCAAGCCGACTTCCGATTTTTGTCTCTCGAGAGTCGGCTTTTTGTTTTGCGTGAAATCAACAGCTCACAACAAAATGTGATTCGCCGCGTCTGCTCAGTTTCTGTCGCTTTTTAAACGCCCGAGCATTACAAGATCACAGAAAACTCCCCTTGACGAGCGAAAACTCTCCCGCATTATTCCTTCGGGTATAAAGCCGCATTTCTGCGCCACTTTTCCTGAAGCAGGGTTTTCGGTTGCATGACGGATTTCAAGCCTGTTGAATCCAACCTCATCAAAGAGGTAGTTGCAAACCGCTTCAAGTGCTTCGGTTGTTATGCCTTTGTTCCAGCAATCCCGTGCAATGCAATAACCGATTTCAGTGCGTTCATCGCGCTCCGTCTTGCTTGGTGCACTGATACTTCCGATCAGTCTGCCGTTGTATTCAATGGCCCAGCTGTAATAATCGGATTTTTCATACTCCTCAACCCATTTGCCGAGAAGTTCGCGGGTTAAATCGGGTGTCGAATGCGGAGGCCAGCTCACGAATTTCGTTACCTCCGCGTCACTCGCCCAATTGTTGAACATATCCTGCGCATCATCAACGGTGAATCTGCGAAGTTTTAAGCGTTTTGTTGTCAATTCTTTTGTTCCTTTGTGCGTAAGCATTTTTTGAATTCTCCTTTGCTGCTGATGTGTTATATATGCAAACAAGCGGTACAGCTTATCATCTGCACCGCTTGAATTCATCCTTATAAGGTTAACCGCTGCTCAGTGAGCTTTGCAGCGATATTGGAGAGGCGATGCTTGACTGTGCAAAAGTTCGGGTACGGCAAAAACCATTCCGACGACTGCTTTAAGCACGGAATTGATGAGAGTATTCTGCTGCTTTTTGCTGCGCTTTTGCATCGCTTTATCTCCTTTTCTGATATTTTCGAGATTATACACATTCATGTATGTATTGTCAATACAATTCGGACGGTTGCAGGTAATATATTTGTGTTTTTTCTGTTTAAAGCTCGCTGTTAATTCTCACCGCAGGCTACAGAATACATCCAAAACGCATAAACACCGTAACCCCTGTTAGGCTCATTAACAAAAACGTGAGTTACAACGGCCGCAATCCTGCCGTCTTGGACGATCGGGCTTCCGCTCATCCCCTGCACGATCCCACCTGTTTTGTTAAGCAGTCGATCATCGGTTATTTCAATAACAAGCCCTTTCTGACTCGGCACGGATTGCGCTGCATTTTTAATTATTTTACAGCTGTACGGCTGAGGTTTCTCACCGTCAATCTGAGTTATAATATAAGCTTCTCCCTTGTGCACTTCGTTCGGAAAAGCTATCGGCAAGGTCTCTCCCGCTTCGCATGTATAATCCGCAGAATCCGCAATGCCGAAAATCCCGAGTTCCGTATTAACATCAATGCTTCCTATGCGCAGGCTTTTCGCACCAAATGCCCCGCGCAGCTCGCCCGGAAAACCGCTCGAACCCTTTGTAACTCCGAGAACATCCGCTTCGACCATTTCACCTTTCCTGACATTCAGCAAACTGCCGGTATCCGCATCCAAAACCGCATGTCCGAGTGCAGCCGAAGCTTTTTCTTTTTCCGTAACAAACGACAGCGTTCCGATGCCGACCGTGCTGTCGCGCACCCATGCGCCGATTTTCGCCTTGCCGTCTGTACCCATTTCGGGTTTTACGGTTAATGTCTGCCGTCGGTTGTTTCGTTCAAAAACTATTTGTGCACTGTCCGGATTTGCATTCAATGCAAGCTGCATCTCTTCGCTTGTTGACACCGCAGTGCCGTTAATGCTTAAAATAACGTCACCTGCACGAAATCCTGCCCGCTTCGCCGGGCAGCATTCCCGTCCGTCTCTGTTTCGGAACGAACCGCTGCCGACAATAAGCAGTCCCCGAAGATTAATCGATATCCCGACAGCGCGTCCGCCGGGATACAGCATTGCACGTTCGTGGCTGTATATCGGCACGTTTGCGAGTTCAAACAGATTAAACAAACGCACCGAGATCCGTTTTGCGCCGAGTGTTTCGTCCCCCGATTCCGTGACATTCAGTGCGCCTTCCTGCCCATGCGCCGTTGATTCCGATTCAAATATTGAAAGAGTGTTTTTTAAATAGTCCAAGCATTGAGCTTCCCCTTTTTCAGCATCATTCAATGTGCTTACGCTGTTTATGAAAACAGCCTTCGGCAGAGCCCTCACCGCACGCATACGCGGAGAATAGTTAAAAAAAACAACCAGCGCAGAAAGTATGATGCCGAAAATTTTAATGCCGATATTCCCCCGCGGCCCTATATCCGTATTGCTGCGCACGGAATTATTTTCGCCTGTTCTGTATGCGCAGCAGTTTTTCACCGCGTTATTTAAACAATCTTTTTCTTTCGGCATATTCGTTCCTTTTGCTGTAAAACAATGCCTTCTTTTATTACCCATACGTACAACACCCCAATTTATCATTTGCCGAACATCAGCAGCGTTATTGTTTGTATGTTGGTTATCGATTATTCACAGAGAACCGTGCGCTTGATGCAGGCTTCGGAACAATATGTGCCGCATAAATAAGGCTGTGTTTACAAAAACCGACATGATATCTTCATGTCGGTTAATGTTTTAAAATGAATTGACGGTGTCATCAATCAAGCTCATTGACTTTTAATTTGAACCTGTTGGCAGATTCGATAAGTTCGCTTGCGTACTTCTGTGCGGATTCATCCGCCGCCGATGCACCCATAATTCGTGCAAGTTCTGCGCTGCGTTCCGCATTGTTCAATTCACGGAGCGATGTTTTCGTTTTTTCACTGTCGGAATGCTTTTCGACAAACAAATGGCAATCGGCAAAAGCTGCGATTTGCGGAAGATGAGTGATTGAAAGCACCTGCCTTGAACGCGCAACGCTGTACAGACGTTCGCCGACAATCACGGCCGTTCTACCGCTTATACCCGTATCAACTTCATCGAATATCAGTGTAGGCGTTCCGTCCGCACCGGCACAAACAGTTTTGATCGCCAACATCACGCGTGAAAGTTCGCCGCCGGAAGCCACCTTTGAAAGAGGCTTAAGCGGTTCTCCCTTGTTTGCAGACAGCATGAATTCAACATCATCATTGCCGTTTGCGTGGAGTTTTCCGTCTTCCGGCAGGAATACAATGCCGAACGCAGCCTTTGCCATTCCAAGTTCCTGCAGCTGTTCGGTTATTCTTCGGCACAGATCTTCAGCGGCTTCTTTGCGTTTTTCAGTCAGTTTCGCTGCTGTTTTGCAGTAATCCGCTGCAAGCCTGTTCCGCTCCGCAGTCAGCTTATCCCTCAGTTCCTGTGAACCGGTGAGCTCGGCCAGCTCGGCCGAAGCTTCGCTGCGGTATTTAAGGATATCTTCAATGGTCCTTCCGTATTTTCTTTTCAACGAATTGATAAGATCGAGCCTTGTCTCCAGTTCGTCAAGCCGTTCCGGAGAATACTCATATCCCAGCCGCAATTCGCGAAGCTGATATGCTCCATCCTCAAGCTCATAATAGGTATTATTCAAAAGTTCATACAGCTCAGCGTATTTTGAAGAAATTTCAGCAATCTGAGCAAGCGAATTCACGGCAGAGCCGAGTTTTTCCAATGCGCCGCCGTCGCCCGATATGTTTTCACCGCTGTTTTCGAGAGCTGAATTAATCTTTTCGGCATTGGAAAGCATGTTCAATTCCTCTTGAATCGTCGCTTCCTCTCCGACAGTCAGCGCAGCTGCGTCTATTTCGTTTATTTGATATGAAAGTATATCGATTCTTCTTTCACGCTCCGCCTCTGACAGGAAGCCCGAATTCAGCTTGTGAACAACCTCAGAATGCTGTCGATAAAGATTTTCCGTTTTTTCTTTGAGCTCCGCAACCGGCAAACCTGCATAATTGTCAAGCATTCCTATATGTTTCTTTTGCGAAAGAAGCGACTGATGCTCGTGCTGGCCGTGAACATCAACAAGCGTATCCGTCACGGTTTTCAGTGTTGCAAGCGGAACTATTTCACCGTTCAGTCTGCAAGTGCTTTTTCCCGAAGCGGTTATCTCACGCATCACAACAAGCGTATCATCTTCATATTCGATGCCGAGCGCGTCAAGTTGTTTTTTTACTCCATCCTGTCCGTTAATGTTGAAGAAGGCTTCCACTCTTGCCTTTTGGCTGCCTGATGAAATCAGCTCGCGATTTGCCCTTTCACCGAGAATAAGGTTAACACTGTCAACAATAATCGACTTTCCCGCACCGGTCTCACCTGTTAAGACGTTCAGTCCTGCACCGAGCTCAAAGTCAAGATGCTCAATAAGCGCAATATTTCGAATTATCAACCGTTCCAGCATATTGCCTTCCTCCCGAGCCGGTTCAATTCAGCCTCTCTCTGATGAGGCGAAAAACATTTCTCTTTTTTGTTCTGATGAATCCAACTTGTTTATTGCATCCGGACACAGTGAACCCCGTTCCCGCCGGAACCTGAACAGTGCTGATTCCGTCTGCATACATAACACAGTCGCTTTGCGCATTGATTTCAATTACGGAATCAAATGCAGCTGCAATCGGACGGACAGTCAGCGAATGCGGACAAACGGGGGTTACGAGAATCACATCAAGATTCGGCGCAACCACGGGACCTCCGGCAGAAATTGAATAGCCGGTTGAGCCGAGACGTGAGGAAACAATTATGCCATCCCCGTGTATCATTCCGACATCCGCGCCGTCAACTCCGAGTTCAATATGCGATACGGACGAAAATCCGCTTTTATATGCAAGAAAATCATTTAATGCAAAGAACTCTCTGCCATCCTTAAAACTTGCCTTGAGCATTCTGTCCGTTTCTATTGTATAGTCTCCCTCCGAAAACTGCTTCAAGGTCTCTTCAAAGCCCTCGATGCTGGTTTCACTGAAAAACCCAATTTTGCCAAGGTTGATTCCAAGAATCGGAGTAATGATTTCGATCCCCTGATTCACCGCATGGGACACGGCGCGGAGGGTCGTTCCGTCACCGCCTATTGTAACTATACAGGCGGGTTCATCCTCATCTTCTTCAATGCAGTCGGCAAACATGCACGATGCATCTTCATACACTTTGCACTGATACCCGCTGCGTGCAGCAATTTCAGTCGCCTTCCGCAGAACACCGTCAGAACCTGTTTTTGTAACATTTACATAGAAAAAAATTCTGTGATTCATTTTTTATCCTCCGCCGCACCGTCAAGTTTATGCAAAGTTATTTAAGAGTCGTATGCGCATCGCTTACCGTTTTTTCAACCGCTTCCGCAAGCTCTGTTTCGCCCATGCCGCATTCGGCCGCATTCTCCTCATGGCCGAGATACAAGAGAAATTCGATATTGCCTTTCGGTCCTGTGATTGGTGAAAACTCAATTCCGCGAACGCTGAAGCCGTTGCTCCGCACATGTTCGATTGCATTCGTCAGAACCTCAATATGTGTTTTTTTGTCACGCACAACGCCGTTTTTGCCGATTTTATCGCGTCCTGCTTCAAACTGCGGTTTAACAAGAACAGCCGCAGCTCCGCCTGTGGATAGGCATTCGTTAAGGCGCGGAATAATAAGACCGATAGAGATGAAGGATACATCTATCGAAGCAAAACTCGGCTGCTCATCGAACCAATCCAAATTCATGAATCTTGCATTATGGCGTTCCATGCAAACAACGCGCTCATCATTGCGCAATTTCCAGTCCAGCTGCCCGTAACCGACATCAACTGCAAAAACTTTCTTTGCGCCGTGCATCAGCATACAATCCGTAAATCCGCCGGTAGATGCCCCTATGTCAACGCAGACGCGGTCTTTAAGCGAAATTTGATAAGTATCGATAGCTTTCTGCAATTTCAACCCGCCGCGGCTGACAAACGGAATCGGATTCTCTTTCAGTGAAAGAATTTGCCCGTCGCGAATCGTATCACTCGGCTTCATAACGCGAACACCGTCCAAAAGCACAACGCCCTCGATAATCAGTGCGCGCGCTCTTTCGCGGCTTTGTGCAAGCCCTAATTCAACCATTTTGCTGTCAACTCTGTTTGCCAATTCATTTCTCCATCCACATAAATATTTCACTAATCAATCACCGCGAACCGATTCAACAGCCTCAAGAATAACCTTGCGCAGTTTCTCAGTTGTCAGTCCGCAAAAATCATCCTGTTCGGCAATACTTGCCGCCTCTATCGGGATGTTCGGAACGCCGAGATTAACAACACGCATCTTCCCGTGTGCTGCCGCAAGCCTTGACATTTGTGCGCCGAAACCGGTGTCGGCATTGCCATCTTCAACAGTAATCAGGCATCGTGTGTTTTCGAATAATTCGATATGTTTTTCTTCGATCGGACACAGAAGTCTTGCGTTCACAAGACCGACGTCCAATCCCTCACATGCTGCCGCTGCATTCTGAAGCAGTCTTCCCGTCGCTGCAACAGTGACGCATTTCGGCCGTTTTATAATCTCCCAATCCTCAAGAGAAGTACCTTGGCTGCATTCCCTGCTCGGCAAAAGTCCTCGATTATAGCGAATTGCGCACGGCATATCAAGGGTCAATGCGTAATCAAGCATTGCACAAAGCTCGTTCGTTGAAGATGGTGAAAACAGCTTAATTCCTCGCGGTAATGTCGAAAAATAAGCAATGTCGTAAACGCCTTGATGCGTCTCCCCGTCCGCACCGACCAGCCCTGCCCTGTCGATTCCAAACACAACGGGAAGTTTTTGAAGGCATACATCATGCAGCAGCTGATCATAACCGCGTTGAAGGAATGTTGAGTACACCGCAAAAACAGGTTTCAACCCCTCTGCAGCCATGCCTGCGGACATTGTGACCCCGTGCTGTTCTGCGATACCGACATCAAAAAATCTTTCAGGAAAACGTTTTTTAAACTCCGTCAGCCCTGTTCCGGAAGTCATTGCAGCAGTAACAGCAACAATGCGGGAATCCTTTTCGGCAAGTCGGCAAAGCTCGTTCGCAAACACAAGCGAATTGTTATTTCCGCTTTTTGTTGCGCCGTCTGCAATATTAAATTTTCCGACACCGTGAAATTTTTCTGGATTCTTCTCAGCCGGCGCATATCCCCTGCCCTTCTGCGTTACAACATGGATAAGGATCGGTTTATCCTGAACATTATGCTTTGCATGTTCAAAGATCTCAATGAGGTCTTCGATTTTATGTCCATCGAACGGTCCTGCATATGTAAAACCGATTTCTTCAAACAGCACATTCGGAAGCACAAAATACTTAATCCTGTTTTTAAATCGTTCAAGCGTGTCGCTTATGCATTTGCCGACAAGAGGGATTTTTTTAAGTCTTCCCGAGAACTTGCGTTTGAAGCGTTTATAGCTTTTGCTTGTCCGCAGTTTTGAAAGATGTGCACTCATGCCTCCGACGTTTCCTGCAATGCTCATTTTGTTATCATTTAAAACAACAATAAGCGGCAGTTCTTTTTCGCCTGCATCATCCATTGCTTCGTAAGCAAGACCGCCTGTCAGAGCACCGTCACCGACGAGTGCAACCGCTCTGCTTTCAAAATCGCCTTTCAATCGCATTGCACGGAGCATTCCGAGTGCAGCAGAAATCGCTGTGCTTGAATGGCCGACATTAAATGCATCGTATTCACTCTCACTGCGTTTCGGGAAACCGGATATTCCACCCTTTGTTCGAAGAGTCGGGAACTGCGGAGCGCGTCCCGTCAGCAATTTGTGAACATAGCTCTGATGACCAACGTCAAAAACAAGCCTGTCCTTTGAGAAATCGAAGCAATAATGCAGCGCGATCGTAAGCTCAACAACGCCGAGATTTGACGAAAGATGTCCGCCGTTCTGCGAAACAACCGAAATGATATAGCTGCGTATATTCACTGCAAGCTCATTCAGCTGTTCAATACTCATCTTTTGCAGCTCCTGCGGAGACTCAAGCCCAACTATTGTTCCCGTCTGCGCTGCTGTTTCACTGTGTTGCACCATTATTACTTGTTCCTATTCAATATATAGTAGATTATATCGTAAAGATATTTGCAGTTTTCACCGAAAGTTGTAAAGAGGAGCCGTTCGGCTTCCTGCGCAATCTGCTGTGCCATATTTTTGGAGCGTTCCACACCGTAAAGGCTCACATATGTAAGCTTTTTATCCGTTTCGTCCTTGTGCAAGGTCTTTCCGACAAGCGTTTCATCGCCCTCTGCATCAAGGATATCATCCGTGATCTGAAAAAGAATTCCGATTTTCTCCGCATAGCCTTCAAGCGTCTTAAGCTGTATATCTGTCGGATTTGCGCATAGTGCGCCTGCAATTACACTTGCAATAAGCAGATCGGCAGTCTTGTGCCGATGGATATAGTTCAGCTCGTCTTCATTCTTAATGCCTTCGGTTTGGCTGATAAGGTCAATGGATTGTCCGGCAACCATGCCGGAAACGCCTGCACGTTTAGCGATTTCCGCAACTGCACGATAATAATTAAGATTATTGAATCCAATTCCCGCCTCAAGCATCCATTCAAAAGCATACGTTAGGAGCCCGTCACCCGCAAGCAATGCCTGGGCTTCCCCGAAAACCATGTGATTCGAAGGTTTTCCGCGCCGCATGTCATCGTTGTCCATACAGGGCAGATCATCGTGAATCAAAGAATACGTATGAATCATTTCAATGCCGCTGCCGAGCCGAATTGCGTATTTTCTGTTGCCGCCCAGAATATCGCACACGCCGAGCGTCAGGCACGGGCGAATGCGTTTCCCGCCCGCATCGATACTGTATTTCATTGCGTCATGCAGTAATTTGGGTGTATTTGTCATTATAAAAGCATCATTCAGTGTGTTGTTAATAATGTTTGAATACTTTTTTGTTCGTGCATCAAAATCCATCATGTGTCCCTCCACCGGTTTTGTGTCGCACCGACAGTTAAATCGTCAGTTGCCGATTAGGTTTTTGAACCTGTTGTTCAGTCAGCTGCATTTAACCCTCGGTCCTCGTGTTACGCAAGAAAAGCCTGTTCTTGTGTTGCAGTCAGGGCAGCATATACGCTGTCGAGAATTCATTTTTAAATATCTTTTTCCTATTCGCCGCAGTTTTCATCAATGCTGCGGGAAACTTTTTCAATTCTGCCGTCATAATCCGCAAGCAGTTTCATGCAGTAATCCGAGAGCGCGATTCCCTGTTCATATAGTTTTACCGTCTCGCCGAGAGGTGTTTCTCCGGAATCCAGTTTTTCAACTATCTCTTCAAGTTTTGATGCCGCTTGTTCAAAGGTCAGTTCCTCAAACACTTCTGCGGCACCGCAGTTTTTATTCGTATTATCGATATCGTTCATGTTGTTGCCTTTTTAATTCTTAACCATTTTCTGTTGTATGCTTTTCATTTAAGACAGGCTGAATACCCGTTACGGCAACCTTTAACACTCCTCCGAAAAGTGCAACCGTAAGTTCCTGTCCGATACGGACATTTTTAATACTGTCCACCGTTTTGCCGTCAGCGTCATTAAGAATTGCATAGCCGCGCCGTAAAATTCCGTTTGGGTTCAGTGAGGACAAACGCTGTGCAGCCGAATCGATACGCATTCCCGCATTATTCACAATTCCCGAAACAATACGTCGCAGCAAATCCGTTTTCTCCTGCACAGAACGGCGTTTCAGTTCCGTTACGCGCAGTGGAGATGTCAGAGCGCGGCTGTTCCGGCAAGCATCAATGCGCATTTTTGCTGCCGTTAACATATCGTCTGACGCTTTGTGCATCGTCTCACGCTGCCGCAGAAGCATGTTTTTCAGTGAATCAAAATCCGGAACACAAATTTCGGCAGCTGCCGAAGGAGTTGCTGCCCTGCAATCCGCAACGAAATCAGCAATTGTATAATCGATTTCGTGCCCGACCGCACTCACGACCGGGATCTCACTTGAATATATCGCGCGGGCAAGGCCTTCGTCATTAAAGCAATTCAAATCTTCAAAGCTTCCTCCGCCCCTGCCGATTATGATAACATCAGGCTTTTTGGTTTCGTTCAGCAGCCGCAGTGCAGCAATAAGTGACTGCGGCGCATCTTTTCCCTGCACATTTGCATGAGCAAAAATGAAGTTCATCAACGGGAACCGACGCCGTGCAACGGTGATGATATCATGCAGTGCCGCTCCGGACTCACTTGTTATGATTCCAATGCATTTCGGCATAAAAGGCAAAGTACGCTTTCTCGAAAAAAGACCTTCTGCTTCGAGTTTTGACTTCAGCTCCAAAAAACGCCGAAACAGCTCGCCTTCTCCCGCTTCATGCATTGACGTAACATAAAACTGAAATTTTCCGTCTCGCGTATAAAGTGACGGACTGCCGTGCAAAACAACCGACATACCGTCTTTAGGTGCAAACCTCAGCCGTTCCGCGCTGCTTCTGAACATCACACACGGCACAGCGGAGCTTTCATCCTTGACAGAAAAGTACAGATGTCCGGATTTATTGTAGCATTTAAATCCTGATATTTCGCCCGAAACATCAATTGAGCGCAAGCGCACATCCTTATCAAGCAGACCGCTGACATATGTATTGAGTGCAGTTACAGTCCAAACAGGCTTTTGCGGACGATTGGATCCGGCCGATTCATCCGCCGCACCCGTGATAAATCCGCTGTCAATCCAATCCATTCAGCTTCTCCGCCGCTGTAAGCGTGTTTGCAACAAGAATTGTGCGTGTCACAGGGCCTACTCCGCCGGGAACCGGGGAAATATAACCCGCAACAGGTTCGGCAGATGCAAAATCAACGTCTCCGACAGTTTTTCCCTCAACACGGTTTATGCCTGCATCTATCACGATTGCGCCGGGTTTAATCATGTCACCCGTCACAAGCCCGGGGACGCCGACTGCTGCAACAAGAATATCCGCATTAAGAGTATGTTCCTTCAGGTTTGATGTTTTTGAATGGCAAATTGTTACCGTTGCACTCTCGCCGAGCAAAAGCATCGCCGCCGGACGGCCCACAACATTGCTGCGTCCGATAACGACCGCATTCTTTCCGCTGATTTTAACACCTGTGCTTTTGATAAGCTGCATAATGCTGCTCGGTGTGCAGGGCGCAAATGCCGGTCTGCCGGAAACAAGGCTGCCGACATTCAGAAGGTGGAAACCGTCAACGTCCTTGTGCATCGAAATATGTGAAATGACTTCATCGGAATTCATGTGTTTCGGAAGCGGCATTTGAAGCAGAATACCGTGAACATTTTTATCGGCATTGAGCGATTCAATCAATTCAACAAGCTCTGCCTGCTCCGTTTCCGCAGGGAGCGCATGAACACAGCTCTCCATTCCGACAGCAGCGCAATCCTTAGCTCTGCTGTTAACATATTGCTGTGAGGCAGGATCACTGCCAACAATTATAACATCAAGTCTGGGCTTAATTCCTTTTTCAAGCAGCCGATTTGTCCGAGCAATGCATTCCGCTCTCAGTTCAGCCGCAATCTTTTTTCCGTCAATGATTATTGCCATTGTTGTTTCCTCCGTGAGATTAAAACTATTTCAATTTAAACTTGAATGTATGCGATTTCTGCACAACTGCGCCGACACTCATGTTCCGCCCGGCGTTGCAGTCCGGCCGTTGAAAGCATCTTCTTCCGCCGCTAATGCCGCAATTCCGACGGCATTGTCGCTTGAAAGAACCGGCCTTGAAAAATGCAGTTCAACAGGTGTTTTATGCAGCCTGTCAGCAAGCATTTCTCTCAGTATTGTGCTTGACGCCACTCCTCCGGCAAAAAGGAAACTCTTTGTTGAAGCAGTTTCGTCTCCTATGCTGCATTTTGAAATCGAACATGCATCTCTCGCTGCATTTTCCGTTTCGAGTTCGATTGCATTTTTTACAAGCTTCGCGAGCGTTCGCGCAATGCAGTCATAAACGGCGGCAGCAACTGTCCCGTGCTTCTCCCCGTTTTTCAGTGCGTTCGCGGCTTTTGTTTCAACACCTGAGAACGAGCAGGAAAGGCTCTTTACACTTGAAGGAAGCACGAACCCGCTATCGGCATATGATTTGTTTTTCAATGCCCCAGCCGCAATTTTTTCAAGTTCTTTTCCCGCAGGAAATCGCAGACCCATTGCGACCCCGAGCCTGTCCACAAGCTGACCTGCGTTGATGTCGGTTGTACCGCCGATTTTTTTGATATCGGAAAGTGAGCTGTCGATACGGAGCAGTTCACTTGTTCCTCCGCTGAGATGAAACGCAAAAAAATCCTTGCCGAGCAGTGATTCGTTGTCGAATGCCGCGGCACGGATATGTCCCTGCTGGTGTGTGAACTCGTACACAGGCACACCCAAAGCCGCAGAAACCGACAGTGCATGTGATTTGCCCGCAAGGAAAACAGGCATATAGCTGCCTTCCCTGCCGCTCGGACACACGCTGACGCCGACACCCGCAACATCTTTTCTGTCAATCTGCTTAAAGATTTTAGGCAGGATCTCGGCAAGATTGCGGACATGCTGAAACACGGCATCGCTTTGCCTGAGTCCGCGCTCACCCGCTGCGACTTTCAGAAGAGTTCTTTCATCACAAACGATCTCCGCTGAATTTCCGTTTACGCAAACACAAGCTGCGGATGTTGTGTAGCAGCTTGTATCAATGCCGAGAAATATTCTTTTTTTGCTTCCGCAGCTCATCATTTTGCCGCAGAATTCGCAATTCTGCCGAGGCAGCCGTTTATAAAGCGCGGAGAGCCTTCGTCACAGTAAATCTTTGCAAGCTCAACCGCTTCGTTAATAGCGACAGCTTTCGGAATGTTTCTGTCGAAAAGGATCTCATATGTTGCATTGCGCAAGATTGAAAGATCAACCTTTGACATTCGTTCCAAAGTCCACCCGATCGCCGCCTCCGAAATTGTTTCATCAATTTTGTCGATGTGTTTTTGAACTCCGTCAACCAGATTGGTTGCATACGCAACATCTGCCTTAACGGGCTCTCCGGCGATGCCGGACTTTTCGAGCACCTCATGATAAGTATCATCACACCCGAAGATTTTTTCATAGGTGAGCATCATTGCCACCTCACGCGCTGTTTTTCTGCTCATTGGTCACAGGAAGGGGCAGGCGACTCCGTTGAGCAGCAACCCCCGCACCCTTTTCCTTTCTTTTATGTATGCTGTATGTTATGTATCTTAAATACTCCGAACAGCCTTTCTTTCGTGTTGAATCGATTACACGTTTTTTAAAAAAAGCTTATTCTGTTTTGAAAATCCGTAGTCTGCAAAGTCCACCTGCGGCAAATTCATCGTTTGCGCCTGAACAGGTTCGCAATTGCCTTATTCGCACCCCTGAAACCAAGCTTATCGATAAAGTAGCCGTACACACCGAACAGGAGTGTCAGAACAACAAGAAGAAGCGTTCTGAAAAAACCTATAACGAGCATCAAAAACGCAATTTCAAGCCCAATCGCCCCCAAGCCCAGCATGGCTTTGTGTTTTTTGATAAAAGCAATAATGTTTTCAAAGGTCATTATTTCACCCGCCTGTTTCCTGCCTTCCCGTCATCCCGCGGAGCAGCAACATCAACAATCGCAACAAGCACATTGCTGACGGGAATCCCGGTTGCGTTTTCGATGTACGACTTGACATCCCGCTGCAGTGCAGCGCAAAGTGTGGGCAGACTTTCGTCCTGAAAAACCACAAGTTTAAGATCGATATTGATCTGCCCGTCTGCGGCCGAAATAGTGCTTACACAGCTTTTTATTGAAGCAACTTTTTTGACGCAGTTTTGAACAAGGCCGTCAACCGCACTGCTGCTGATATAGGTCGTTCCGTTCGGCTCTCCCGAAAGCATGTTCAGACTTGACTTCGAGTTGCCGATTCTGCCGATCTTTGCTGTGCAGACAAGCGCGAAAACACCCGCTGCGGACAGACCGCCAAAACCGATGCCTGCAAGTATGCGCAGGAAAATCCTGTCTCCCGTCATGAACTCTGCAAAACGGGCAAATGCCTTAAGTCCCCACGCTGACGCTGTCATGAACAGCATCGCAATGCTGAACAGGCAGAGAACAGCAATTATAATCGCTCTGCGCGTACCGTCGGATTTCATAAACTAAGACCACTCTTTCTTTTGTTGATAATAACACAGTTTCGCACCGCGCATCCGCAGGAAAACAGCACAGTCCACAAATACAGGCCGTGTTTAAAACACGTTCCGGATGCGGAATGCAGCTGTCGCCCCTTCGGATGCACGGTGCAGTTTCCGTCATAAAGTACAACGGAATTACTTTACCCTGGGTTCTTCGGGCTTTTTCTTTTCGTCCTTATCGTTTTCGAAAGTTACAGACTGAACGCAAACGTTGACTTCAACAACGCGCAGTCCCGTCATCATTTCGATCGCCTTCTTGACTTCCTGCTGAACTTCTGCACAAACGAGCTGGATTTTGCTGCCGTATTTCACATTGATTACAACGTCAACAGCAGCTTCTTCCTGGCCGACTTCGACGCGAACACCCTTTGTGTAGCTCTTCTTACCCCCGAGGATTCCCGTAAGGCTGTCTGCAAAGCCTCCGCCGAGGCCGGTTACACCTTCAACATCCGATGCGGCAAGGTTTGCAATCGTTGCAATTACGTCGGGAGCAAAGGACACTTTGCCGGTTTCGTTGACCTTAATGTCGGTCATTACGGTATTCTCATTTTCCATGATATGGACTCCTCCTTATAATTAGTCAACATAATTATACCAAACTTCTTCGGGAATGTAAACAATTGACGTTAATTATTCTGAAAAAATCTGCAGGAAATCCACACAGAAAACAAATTTCGGAGGTTTAAGCAATTCTTGCCGTTCCGATTCAGCCTCTGCTGAGAGATATTTTAATCTTTGATGCCTCCGCGCCGGTTTCGGTTTGAACAATGTCAAGAATCCTTGCAACCTCTTCATCGCTCAGTGTCTCACCATCGATGATAACGCTGATTGCATCACTTCTCAAAGTTACGGCTGCATCAAGAAAACCTTTTGCCCGTATAAGGCTCTCAATCGCAAATTCCTGTTCCATGTTGCTGACAAGCTCCATCAGTCTCTCTTTTGCGTTTTGAACCGTTTCCGCATCGGAATCCTCCTCTGCAAGTATCATACGCAGGTATTCGATCTCCTGTGCACGTACAAGATTTCTCTCATCGCGAAAATTCGCGAAATAGCTGCTGTAAATATTCGCATTGCCGCCGACGGTGGAAACATTTGTTCCCGATGCACCGTCTTTGTCGGGAGCAGATGTTCCGTCCGCGCTGCCGCCGTCCGCGGGATTCTCTCCATTGAGTCTTATATTCAGCCAAATTGCGCCCGCAAGCAGGATTATCAGCACAGCAAGCGCGATAATTCCCTTTTTTGTGAGTTTGAATCCGTTCTTTTTCATTTTCTTTCCTCCATGTTTAATTCAGATGTCGGTTTTTTTAAGCTTTTGCGGCATTTTGAGCCGTCTCTTCTCCCGCAGGGTTTGTATTTATTCGTTTCGGCGCATAGCAAACACCTCCACGCTGTTTTCGTCAATGCCGAGCACCGTACTGACCGCCGCCGCAAGACTGAATCGCACGGAAATATCCGCTGCACCTTCCGCGATTACGATTACTCCGCGTATCTTTGGCATACGCTCAGTAAGTATTATCGGGCTTTCTCCCCCGCTTCCGGATGTTTTGACCGGACGCGATGCCTCGGATATACCCGAGCTGCCGCTGCTTTTCTGCTCATCCGCAGCTATAACCTTTTCCTGTGCGTTATCAAATGTTACCATCACTCGCACCTGTCCCGCATTCTGCATTTGCGAAAGAATATCTTCCAGTCTTGCTTCAAGCATACGTGCCTCTTCGGTGTTCGAGAACTCACCCGTCTGTTCTTCCTCCGTTCTTCCTGAGGATTTATTTGTATTTTTTCCGCCTCCGAACAAACCGGACGTCAAAAAAATCGCAAGAGCAAGTATTATAAGAACCGCATACAGGATCGTTCTCAATTTCTTATTCTTTTCAAGTGCTTCTGCAAGCACCGCAAATATCGAATTTCCGTTTTTCATCTATATCTCCGCACTGTTATTTTCGCCTTTCCGCACATTTTTTTGCTGTCCAAAAAGTATTCTCACGACATTTTTCGTTCATCCCGTGCTCCATGATGCAACAATTGCTGCAACATCCGCCGCAATTGCCGCGGCAAGGGCAAAACTGATAAGCTTCATTGCTCCGCCCGCAATGCCACCCTTTGCTCCGCCGTCCGGCAGCAAAGCTTCGGCAATTGCCGCTGCTGTTGCCGCAGCAATAAGTTTAAGAAATAAATTCAGCATTTTCCCTCCATCCGCCAATGTTTTCAAAGAGCATTGACTTCCCGTCCGCTGCATTTCTGTTCGTTACACGGTGAGCAGCTCTGTGCTGTTTTCCGTTGATTTGTATTCTAAACCGCCAATGCGTTGCCGGTTAAAAGCATCACAACAAGACTTATCACAAACATGCCCGTAACGGCAGCAACAGCGGCAAAAAGATATGAAACCGTTTCTGCAATACCGTCAAGCATTTTTGGTATCCGTTCATCCGAAAACGGTTCGCAGATTGCCGATGTTATACGCAGTGCGAACATTCCGCCCGCAACAGTCAGCATCGGCTTTGCGATTACCGCCGCAGCAAGAATAATCGCAACCGTTCCGGCCGAATTTTTAAGCAGGGCTGAACTTCCGAGAACCGCATCGGCCGCGCCGGTAACCATGCCTCCTGCTGCCGGAACAAGTCGATCTATCGCATATTTTGCCGTCCGAACAGAGATTCCGTCCGCTGCACCTGCTGTCATTCCGCCAACAACAGTTACCGCAATATACACCGTCGTCAATAAGCCAAGCAGCCATTTCACGCTTTTATGAAGTAATTTCACTGTCCTTCCGACTTTTAATTTGTCCGATAATCCGTCAACTATTGTCAGCACACCCGCAGCCAGGAGCATCGGCAAAACTATTTTTTCAATTACATACACTATTCCGTTTATCAGAAACACAAGCATTGGATTCATCAGCTTTGCTGTTTTTGCACACCCCATCGCTGTAAGCAGCCCGATCATAATAGGTTCGACAGTTTCACTGAAACACCTTATCTTTCCGATTGCGTCCGCAGCCGTGCCTGTGAGATCCGAAAACACTGCCGAGATGCTGAGTATCGCTGCCGCACAGAGAAACAGCAGCAGCATTTTCTTCGTTCCCGCGCACTCATCCCCTATTGCAATTCCGCACAATCCTGTCAGAATACCGAGGGCAGCGATGCCGGCCGTGCGGACAAGTGCAAATCTCAGGTTCGGCACAAAAATGTCTTTCACAATCAACAGAATGCTCGTTGGTTCATCGGCTTCAATAACGTTTGATGCAGCTTTTTCAATTAAAGTTTTTACATCACCATATTCCGTAATGTTTCCCACCGTTTGCTTCGTCTCGTCAAAGTATTGCTGCCATTCCGAAAAATCATATTCATTAAGAAGCCGTTCCAACTCTGTTTCAACATTCTGCATACCTTCATCCGGCAGCTCGTCTGCCCGAACATTCCGCGGCAATGCGAGAACAGCCATACATACCGCAATTAACGCACACATTGCAAAGCCTCTGACAACATTTGTGGTTCGGAATCCGCACTTTCCGGTAATTGCCCTCCATGCCCCTTCTTTCATTGCGGCACATAAACGATTTATCATATCCATAACCTCATTTTGGAAGACTTACTCCGCGGGACAGCGGTTGCCTTCTTGTATGTATTTTTTCAGCAGTTGTATGCCGTTGCCTTTTACTGTGTAAGACTGTTTCGAACAAGTTCCGTCAGCATTTCCGTGATTTTGAGAATAAGCGGCACTGCGAGCGTCATAAGCATTATCCGTCCTGCCAGCTCAGTTTTTACGGCAAGTGCCGTCTCTCCGAGATCCCTGCACAGTGCGGCAGCGATTTGGGTTGTATACGCAATCCCGATGGCTTTCACGATCACGGCAACGGATTCTCCGTCAAGGCCGCCGGATGAAGCAACCAAACTCAGTGCCGCTGCAACTCCGCTCACTTTCGCAATAATTGAAAGCAATATGAACGCACCGCCTGCAAGCGCAACATTCATTCCCGCCGCATTGTTGAATTGACGCACAGTGCAGCTCAAAATCGCTGTCACAACCGCAAAACCAATCAATGAAAAAGTGTCCATTAGCGTTTCGTTCCTGTTTCGGTGCTTTCGTCAATACAATTCAAACACACTTCGAACATTTCCGAAAAGCGCTGCAATAAGACCGATAACCATCGTCAAAACAATCACAAGCCCTGCAAGTGCGGTCAGCATTGCAATGTCATCGCGCCCCGTTTGCTTCAGAAGCTGGCACGCAACCGCAACGAGAATCCCTATACCCGCAATGCGAAAAACAATATCTATGCCCATCGTTTTTTTCCTCGTTTAATTCAGTAAATACTTACATTTCCGTCTTCGGAAAGTTCATTTTCGGCTGCCGCTGCATTATCCGAAAGCTAAATTATCATCAGTGCCGCCGCTGCTCCCAGCAGAGCCGATAAGGATACCGCCAGTCTGCTTTTTTGTGTAAAGCATGCGCACTGTGTTTTTTCCTTTTCGGACAGCTGCTTCAGTGTGCCTTCAAGCCGCCTGAGCTCTGTTTCGGCATCATTGGAACCGAAATGCTCCGCAAATCCGTCAGCAATTGCTCCGACATCCTCGTTCAGCATCAATTCGCACCTGTGCCGACGCCATGCTTCACTAAATCCTGCACCATCTGTAAGTTCATCACTCATTATTCTCCAGAATTCCCGCAGACTTCCGCGTGCCGCAAGCAATAACGCAAGAGATTTAACGTCCATCCGTTCATATTTCAATGCTGCCTCAAGCACCTTTAAATCAGATAAGAAACCGCACAATATCTTTTGGCGGAGTTTGTATTTTTCGGCCGCAACCCTTCCTGCTGCCATGCAGATGCAGAACGCTGCGGCGGCAAGTAAAAGTTTCAGCACCGTGTAATTCGTCTCCGTTTGTTTTCGTCTAAAATATCAGTCTCGTACAATGATATTTCGCGCGATGTTCTTCTCAGCAAAAAAACTTTTGCAAACAGCCCGTCTTCAACCGCGTGTCGGAGCCAAGCTTTGCTTCTCAATTGAGCCGTATTTCCGGCATGAATCGATGCAATAACCGCAATGCCGTATTTTGCCGCTTCCGAAACAGCCTCCGTATCAATTGCACCCGACAGTTCATCGGTTATTATTACATCAGGTGCCATGCTGCGAACAAGCATCGGGATTGCAGCTGCCTTTGGTATCCCCTCCATAATATCCGTCCTTATACCGAGATTCATGGCGGCGTGTCCCTCCGTTGTTCCGGAAAGCTCATTGCGTTCATCCGCAACTGCAACACGCAGCGGGCGCGGAACACCTATTCCGTCCGATAAGCAGCGCGCACAATCTCTGAGAAATGTCGTCTTGCCTGCGCCCGGAGCAGCAGCAATAATTGTCGACAAGGGCATGCTGCCATCAAAGAACCTCCCAATGAAACGCTCTGCACAGCCGATAACTTCACGTGGGATTCTGATATTAAAACTTGTAACCGCAGTCAGTCGTGTAACTTTCCCGTTTTCATAAAGAGGTTTTCCGCATATGCCGACCCTTGCCCCGCCTGCAAGCGTCACATAGCCCTGCAGCAGCTCCTGTTCGCGTGCAAAAACCGAATGCCCGCATATTGCCTCCAGCATTTCACATGCTTCTGATTTTGTAAACGGTTTAAGCTGCAAAAAAACTTGCTCACCCCGTCTGCCCGCCGCCTGCATCGGTCTGTCAATAATAAACCTGATTTCATCCGCTCTTCCGCCCTCAAGAATCTGCTCAACCGCACCGCGAAATCGCTGCGGAACAATGCGTACGATCTCTTTTTCAGCCGTTGTTAATGCGCTTATTCTCGGCTTTGCTTCCATCGTTTTCCCTCGCTTCCTTCAGTTTCCTTCGAACCGTCCGTTTTTTAATGTACCGGAGCGTTTTTGTCTGACCGCTCAGCCCATCGGCTCTCGATAAAGGGTATGTACATGCTCCGATCGATATGACCGTTCGGTGACGAGCAGTCTGCAAAAAAGCAAACAAAAAGACGCAGACATAGCCGCGTCTTTTTAAACAGAGCTGTTGTATCATGTTCGGTTCTATCGGGTTGCGGATCTCTTCTTTCCGACGCTCGATGATTTATTATTTAACCGTCCCATATGCCTTCGAACGGCATATTTAAGAATGCCGCAGATCTCACACGCCGCCGCATAAGCCGCAATACCTATCATCTGCGCATCGCAGACTTCCGTTGACAGCTGCACCGCTCCGTACCCAATGCTGGTATATTCAATCGCAAACTCTGCCAACCCTCCGAATACAGGTGCGAGAACCGCTGCGCATGCAAATGCTGAAATATCACGACGTCTCCCGAAAATCAAAGCCGCAGTGAGAATGACCGAACCATATAAATAATTCGCCGTTTCAGGATTTTGCACCGAAAAATTTATCAACATATAGACAATTCCGAAGACAAAAGCAAACGGAATGACCCTGTTTGCGGTGCCCTTTGCGGCAGCAAAAACGGCCGGACCGATTATTATCGGAACTAACCCGAAATTCAGCTCAATTTCCGGCGTTGGGTTCAGCAGAAAAGCTTTAAGACAGATAACACAGATCAGCCAATAAATAACATGCGTGTTTTTTATCCCCGTTTCCTCCACGGTATGCCGCAGCACCCCCGTTAATGTCAAGAGAATCAAAACTATTGCCGTCATTGCCGCAATCGACATGCAAAACCTCCCGCTCCGCAATTTATTATCAGCGTTTGCTTAGCCTTAATGCTGTCAGCTTGTGCAGCACGAAAAGAATCTATACCTCTTGACTGTTTTTTTACAAACTAAGGATCAATTCGTTCTTTAGAGCATTTACCTGCATATGCTTCTATGAGAATATTTTCGACATTTCAGTCGAACGGAGGCGAATTATGGCAAACACAACTTTTTGTGAGCTGCGCGAAAAGGAAATAATCAACATATGCGACGGTGCGCGGCTCGGGTGCATATGTGACCTTGAAATTGACGACTGTACGGGCACAATATGTTCAATTGTGGTTCCCGGACCGTCACGTTTCTTGGGGCTTTTGCGCAATTCGGAAGAACTTGTTATCCCGTTCTGCAAAATTCAAAAAATCGGCGATGATGTGATACTGGTTGATATTGCAAATGCACGCAGGCAGTGCTGACGGTAAACCCTGAAAATTCGGAAAGGAACGGATGCTATGTTTGAATTCATTGCGCAGATATTCAGGAATATGTTTGTGTTTGTGGGCATGGTCACAACAAAAAGCAGCTTTCCCCCCGCCTTGACGCCGGAAGAGGAACAGGCACTGTTAACAAAACTTGCAGCGGGCGATGATGACGCACGCGACAAGCTCATTGAACATAATCTTCGACTCGTTGCACATATCGCAAAAAAGTACACGACACGCGGCCGTGATGCGGATGATCTTATCTCCATCGGGACTATCGGACTCATAAAAGCAGTCGGAAGCTTTGACGCAAACAAGGGTCGGACACTGTCCGCCTTTGCAGCAAGATGCATTGAAAATGAGATACTTATGTCTGTTCGTGCGGAAAAGAAAAAAAATAACGAAGTTTCTTTGGATGAACCGCTCGGCACGGACAGAGACGGCAACGAAATCACGCTTGCGGATGTTATTGCAAGTGCCGAAAACCCCATTGCCGATACTGCAATCAATAACTCAGCGTGCCGTGCCGTGCGGAGTGCTGCGCAAAGCATTTTGGACGAACGCGAACGAATCGTTATCGAAATGCGATACGGTTTCGCAAACGGCATTGCCATGCCGCAGCGCGAAGTAGGCAAAAAGCTCGGCATATCGCGTTCATATGTATCGCGCATTGAAAAACGCGCTCTTGCAAAGCTGAACAGCTGCCTCAGCGGCAAGCATGACATCTAAATCCATCTAACTGTCAGTTTATTCGGTTCGGCTGCAAGCCGAAACAGTTTGGCTTCATTCCGACATCTGTACGGGCTTGCTGCCGTACAAGTTCATTCTTCCGCGCTTCCCTGTGAGATGTACGGCGCCGACCCTTGACAGCACCCGAAGAGCTGTTTGCGCCGTTTTCCGAGGTATTTGTGCCTCGGCGGCAAGTTCTGCCGACGTAAACTCTGTTTGGAGGCTTGTCGGCAGCAGCATTCGCCAGTCTTGCTGCCCGCAAATCAAAATCGAACCGCGCAGCGCGATAGGAATGCGCTCAAAACGCTCCGTTGTGCTGCGCCGTCTGCGTCCACGGTTTTTTACCGGTGCATTTTCAAGCCTGTATTCATCCGTATCAACAAGCAAAAGCAGGATATTCAGGTTGTTGTGTTCAATAATCTCCGCAAGCTTGTATAACTCAAAAAAAGCATCAAAAAACGACCCGCGTTTCGGACTTTTGCGACGTTTGCCGATTTCTCCCGTCACAGCATTGAGTTTGACTATATGCTTTTCAAACGGAATCGGGTGCACCACGGTGACGCAATTCGAAATCAAAAGCGACGGCAGTTTTTTTCTGAGAACATTGAATGAAGCTGTCTGCACCTCAAAAACACCGCTTTCGTTTTTCACATCAACAATGCTGTTTCCGACCCTTGATTCATGCTTTGAAGCGTCGGGTTCAATAAAGTATTTTATCACGGAATGCATTTTCTTTTCCGACAGAGTGCCGATTCCGCCCGATGCATGAACAGTTTCTGCATCCGCAGCAATGCAGGCGCGAAAAAACCCGGCTTCATCATTCCAGTTTTTCTTTTGCAACATTTGCCTCTGCGCATCGATTTTACGGAGTATTTCTGCTCCGACCGGTTCTTCGCTCACGTTTTTTTGTTTTTCGTTATCGCTGCTGTTATCAGTGTTTTGAAAGGCTTCCTTCATCTGCGCAAACTGTTTAATTTGATTTTTGGGCAGTATCATATGCCCCAGTATTCTTCATCACTCAAAAAACCGGAACCGCGTGCAGTTTCGGCAAGTATCTGTCCTATCGGCTTCAGGGTTTTATTTTTCAACAAACGAGCAGGATTTTCGGAAAAAATCAAATCAGCATATTCCTTCGAGAATTCGGAAACGACTGTTTTATATGCCTTACGCATATCCGTAGTTCTTGATTTTGCTCCGTGAGCGTCACTTGCAGCAAGCGTAACTGCACCGCTGTTTAAAAGTTTGAAAGCGGTTCGCCTGCAATCTCTGCCGAAATACCCCGTTAAACTTCCTGTATTTATTTGCAGGCTGTATCCCGCTTCAGCCCATTCCAAAGCATAGCGCAAATCATCCTGAACAAAATAGTATCTTTCAGGATGTGCCACCACCGGTTTTTTCCCGCTTGCGGCAACAGTTTGAAGCATTTCCAGCATAAACCAAGGATCCTCATCGAAAGCACACTCCACAAGCATGAAATCGGAATCAGCAAGCGTCAGCAGTTTTCCGCTGTCTGTCAGTTTCAGCGTTTCCGGGCAGGCAAACACTTCCATGCCGAGGTGCAGACCTATTTCCGCGCCTGTCTTTGAGAGCGCTTCACAAAGCTCCGAAAATGCAGCGAAGAGTTTTTCTCCCGCATAATTATCAAACTCGCCCGGTGCGCAATGCGGCGTTGCAATAATATCCGTAACTCCGCATTCCGCTGCGATGCGAAGCATTTCAACGGATTCTGTCATATCGACGGCTCCGTCGTCAACGTCGGGCAGGATATGGCAATGAATATCTATCATTTTTCTCCTTAATGCTCAATACACATTAGTTTCATTTTTGTTTGTTTTGCTGTGCGCTCACCGCCTAACGGCGCATTCGTCAATCCTCATAATTTAACGCTTCAATACCGGAGCGTGCCTGCGGACGGCTGTCGCCGTGTTTCACAAACAGCATTGCCGCGAACGCAAGCGCAACAAAGCATGTTGCGTACGGGAACAGCGATGTCATTCCGATTTTGTCCATAAGCAGCCCGCTCAGGTAAGGCGTCAAGACCTGTGCCGCCATGCTTGCAGTGTAGTAATATCCTGTGAATTTGCCGATTTCACCGCCGCTGCACATTTCAACAACCATCGGAAAACTGTTTACATTTATTGTTGCCCAGCCTATTCCGGCAAGCGCAAACATACAGTTCATGAGGAGCGCACTGCTGCCTTCACGCAGGAATGCGGCAACACCGAATGCGGATGCAAGCATCACGACTCCGCCGAGAATAGTTTTTTTGCGTCCGATTTTCGAAGCTGCGGCCCCCACCGGAATGTAGGATACAATTGCAGCAATGTTTGCAATCATCAGAGTCGAATTGTAATCAAGATTCAAAACTTTTCCCGCATAAACCGAATACTTCGATGTTACCGCATTATACCCCATGTACCAAAGCGCAACGGATGCAAGTATCAGAATGAGTGAAGTTTTTTCTCCTTTCGAAAGCCTCTTTTTCCCGCTTGTTTCTTCGTCTGTCTCGTCAAGGTTCAATCGTTTACTTTGCTGCCGCATTTCCTCCGCAAACTTCGGCTCCCGAACCGTGATCATGAACAAACCCAATGCCGCAAGCATCACGCCCGCAATAATTGCAAAGAACGGGGTGTAGCTCATCATTGAGTTTTTCACGCTTCCGGTGCCGAAAATCATTCCCAAAGCAAGAACGATAATGCCGCCCGCCGTACCCATAAGGTTAATTACGGCATTTGCCTTTGAGCGCAAAGGTTTTATTGTTACATCCGGCATCAACGCAACCGCCGGCGAGCGGAACGAGGCCATTGAAATCAACACAACAAGCAGCACCGCTATAAACAGCCCTGTCCGCACTGCTCCCGCTGAGCTTATATCCTCGGCATATGCCTGTCTTGCCGGAACATAAAACTCCGAATACAATCGGGAAGGCTGAACGAGTCTGTTGTCCGTGTTGTCAACATCCACGGGGGAATAATAGTTTTCAATTGCACAGAAAAAGTCTCTGTCCACAGCAACGGACGCAGCATTTAACGCAGTCTGCTCGGCCTCTCCTGCAAGATAATCACGCACAGAAATCATCTTTTCCGTTTCGTTTTGGTCATTGTCGCCGGGAATCGCGAACTCATTCATCACAACAAACTCAACACCGTTCGGTGTTATCAGTTTTTTGTTCAGGGAATTGTTGAACACTGTTGACACAGCATTATCAAAAATGCCTTTAATATCATCATTTTGTGCATCAGCATCAGCAATGGTGCCGTAAACGGCTGTTTCGAACCTTTCAACACCGTTAAGGGCCCTTGCCTGCGCATTATCAACAAAAGATAAGCCGATGAATGCGATTGCGGCGGCAAGCGTTCCGGCAATTATGAACGGAGTCCGCCTGCCGAGTTTTGTATTTGTTTTATCTGAAATCGCACCGAACAGCGGCAGCAGAAAAATTGCAAGCACATTATCCAGAGCCATAACAACCCCGGAAGCCGCCTGCGACATACCGAATTTATCCGTCAGTATTTTAGGTATTATCGTGTCGTATGCCTGCCAGAATGTGCAGATCAGGAAAAAGGCAAAGCCAACAAAAATTGTGCGTTTATAGTTCAGTTTCATTTTTGTCCCCCGCATTGGGTATCCGAATAATTCTTCCTTTGATGTTTTTTGTTTTGTTCCGCTCTGTGCGGAGAACATGTCCAAACATCAGATAAGCTTCAGCACAGAAACCATTGCACCGGTTTTTGTTCTGTCGCGCCTGTAAGAATAAAACAAGTCACTTCGTTCAAATGTGCACAGCGGCATGGCGGAAATATTCTGCGGCAGGATTCCGCATTCCTCCAGCTGTATTTCAATCGCAGCGCGAATATCAACATATGCCTTGCCCGGTTTGCCCGGTTTCACAAGCTCTTCACTGTGAAATTCCTCGGCGAACCGGCGTCCGATTTCGATACCGACTTCAAAGCAGTCGAAACAGATACACGGCCCAGTTGCCGCAATCAAATCTTCCGCTTTCGTCCCGAACGCCGTCTGCATTGAACGCACCAACTCCGTTCCGACCCGCTTCAGCGTGCCTTTCCAGCCTGCATGGGCGAGCCCGATCGAACGCCTTTCCTTGTCGTAAAGAAAAACGGCTCCGCAATCCGCATGCGCAGTGACCAAAACCACGTTTGGATCGTCCGTTATCAATCCGTCGCAAAAAGGCAGCGGTTCACGATACAGCCCGCGCCCGCAATGCGATGAATCAACGCGGATAACATTTGAACCGTGCTCATGATTAACGATCACAAGTTTTTCGAAATCGAGTCCGAACGCATCACAGAGAATCCGAAAATTGCGCAGGATGTTCTCTTTCGGTTCATCGCGCGACAGTCCGAGATTGAGTGATGCATAAGGTTCACGGCTCACTCCCCCGTTCCGTGTCGAAAAGCCATGGAACACTTCATCCTGCGGCAGTTTATCTGACTGAATGAGTTCTGTTCCGTTGCTTCGTATAATGTTATAGTTGCAGTTGTTGTATTTATTGTTCACAGTATTCTTCAATGGTTTTACACGCAAATCTCAGCTCTGCCGTGTTTAGGCATAAGGCAGCTTTGCTGTTATTCATTCAATTGTTCAATCGGCTTTCGGATTTTCTGTCGAATCGTCCTTGTTCTCTTCACTTTCCCCGAGAAGGCTTTTAAGCTCCTCCATAAAGGTGTTTATATCTTTGAAAGAACGGTAGACGGATGCGAAGCGCACATAGGCAACTTCATCAAGATCTTTAAGTCTTTTCATTACCATTTCGCCTATGCGTATGGTTGTGACCTCCTGCTCCAGGGTGTTGAAAATCTCTCTCGTAACATCGTCCACGAGTGTGTTTTGCTCCGCTGCCGATACGGGGCGCTTTTCGCATGCCTTGCGAACACCGGCAAGGATCTTTTCACTGTTGAACGCCTCGCGCGTTCCGTCACGTTTTACAACGGAAATCGGAATATCTTCGATTTTTTCATAAGTTGTGAAGCGCTTACCGCAATTGGAGCATTCGCGGCGACGACGTATTGCTGTTCCGTCCTCTGTCGGGCGGGAATCGACAACCCTGCTTTCAGTGCCAAGGCAATATCTGCATTTCATCTGTAGTTCAACCTCCGTTTGCCCGTGCGCATTCTCGGCAATAAATCGAAACACTTCAAACATCCGTTCGGCGCACGGTCGTCATCAGCAGAATTATATCATATGAAAGAAATAATTTCCACCATTTTTATAAGCTGGACCGCCTCTGATTTATATATTTAATTTTTCTGTCGATTGTTCGTCTGCTTTTTTTCTTTTTATATTGGCATTATTCGCATGTTCATCCACTTGCTCCTCAGCATTATTTACAGGTTGTTTTCAAACCTGCTGTTGCGGATTTTACATTGCGAGCTTATAATAACGCTAAAAACAGGCTGATTGCTTTCAAACCCGCTTTCATGCTTTCGGTAAGGAGGAACGATATGGAAATCTTAAAAAACAAACTTGGCTTCATCTGCGATATGGACGGTGTTATCTACCACGGAAACAAATTGCTGCCCGGCGTACCGGAATTCGTCGACTGGCTGTACAAAGAGAATAAAAACTTTCTTTTTCTTACAAATTCATCGGAACGCTCCCCGAAGGAACTTCAGCAGAAGCTGAAACGTATGGGACTCGATGTTGACGAAAGCCACTTTTATACAAGCGCACTTGCAACAGCGCGTTTTATAAGCTCCCAATCTCCGGGATGCAGTGTTTACACTATCGGCGGCGCAGGGCTTATCATGGCACTGCACGATGAAGGAATAACTATGAATGATGTTGATCCGGACTATGTCATTATCGGCGAGGGCAACACTTACAATTATGAGAACATACTTAAGGCAGTGCGACTGGTAATGAAGGGTGCAAAACTGATCGGAACCAACAGCGATCTCACCGGACCGTCCGAAGAGGGTATCATTCCTGCCTGCCGTGCAATGATTGCACCTATAGAAATGGCAACCGGACAAAATGCATATTTTGTCGGCAAGCCCAACCCCCTTATGATGCGGACGGGGCTGCGCATTCTCGGCGTTCACTCCGAAGATGCCGTTATGATCGGCGACAGAATGGACACGGACATGATCGCCGGAATTGAAACCGGCCTTGATACAGTGCTTGTTCTAAGCGGTGTAACATCACACAGTGACATAAGAAAATATCCTTATCGCCCGCGTCTTGTTTTGAACGGTGTGGGGGATATCCCGATGGCACTTTCGGCGGAAAAATAAACCGTTTCCGTTGTGCCTGCACGTCCGCCGAATGCATTGTTTGCATTATATGCTTGACATTCTTCCCGTTTTGCTTATAATTTAAAAAGCACCGAATAAACAGGCTCGATAAACAGGCTCGCGGTAAGCTGAACGTCTGCACGGTGCGGTATTATTTTTTGTACCATAAAAAATGCGAATGTGGTGGAACGGCATACACAGCGGACTTAAAATCCGCCGGCGAAAGCTTGGGGGTTCAAATCCCCCCATTCGCACCAATACCGGACATTGACTGAATACCCAGCGTATTCCCGACAGTGTCCGGTTTATGTTTATTCTTTATGCTGCCGTGCGCATTGGACGATTCATTGCGAACATGTTGATAACGCTGAAGTTTTCGGCAACGGTTCGAAAAGCGTTGAGCAGCGGACTAATTCGTTCAAGCAGCATTTCCCTGCACGGTTCAGTTGCGGGAAGTGTTCTGCAGGAGGTCAAAATGAACCGAAAGAAACTCTCGGGCAGGAAACTTTTCCTGCTTATATGGCTCGGGGTTATCGTTCTGCTTCTCGTCGGAATTGCTGTGCTTTCAAAGTTGAATCCCACCGAACATACAGAAAGCGTCAAAGAAGCCATGCGCGACGGCGTGCTTCACGAAGTCAACAAAATCAATTTTTTGGGAATCGAAGTCAACCCCGCCGTACTGTCGGCATATATCGTGACAGGCATCATTCTGCTTGCGGCAGTGCTGATAAGGATATTTGCAATTCCGAAATTTAAGCTCATTCCGGGAAAATTTCAGTCATTGCTTGAAATGCCCGTTGAGTTCTTTTCCGGAATGGCCAAAACAAACAGCCCGCACAAAAGCGGCTTTGCCGGAGCTTATATTTTCAGTGCGGGGATTTACATATTTCTCAGCACTTTGTTCGAGCTGCTCGGCATTCAGGCCGTCACGACACACGGCGCATCAATAGCACTTCCCGCACCAATCGCCGACATTAACGCCGCAATTGCAATGGGCGTGCTTTCCTACATTGTCATCCTCGGAGCAGGCATTATATGCGGAGGCGCAAAAGGTGCTCTCAATGTTCTGAAGGATTTCTCCCTCCCCATTTCCATGAGTTTCAGGCTTTTCGGTGCACTGCTCAGCGGACTGTTGGTCACGGAACTTGTTTACTACTATTTTTCGCTCAGCTTCGTTCTTCCCGTGTTCGTCGGAGTATTGTTCACATTGCTCCATGCCGTAATACAAACTTACGTCCTTACGACGCTTGTTTCGATTTTTTACGGCGAAGCTGTCGAACCGCGAAAGAAAAGCAAACATTCACGCAAAAATTTTAAAAAAGAACAAAAAACTAACTGATGAAAGAAGGAAACAACAATGAAAAAGAACATCATCTCCGCAATACTTCTCGCCGCTCTGTCACTTGTGCTTGTGTTCGTGCTCTGCGCACCGGCATTTGCTTCGGATTCTCAGCCGAGTGACCAAGCGTCCGAACCTGCAGTGCTCTCTGCGCCGACCGAAACGGCGGAGGATAAAACCGTTTCAACCAAAGCCGTTGCTGCTGCTGCAGTCGTCGGTATCGTCGCCACAGCAGGCGCTGCGGCAATGGCGATTTCGATCGCAAAAAGCACTTCGGGTATGGCACGTCAGCCTGAAGCAGCAGGTAAAATCAACTCCGCAATGATGCTTGGTCTTGTTTTCATTGAGACCGCAATCATTTATGCTTTGATTATTGCGATCCTTATCATCTTTGTGCTTTGATTTAAAAGCTTTGCGCGAATCCATCCAAACGGATCCGCGCAAAGTCCGTTTGAACCAAACCGACTATTCTGATTGAAATGAGGTGCAAAAATGCCGCTTAACATTGACTTTTTACAAGTGCTTCTGCACATGTTGAACTTCGTCATTCTTGCAGGCGGACTTACGTTTCTGCTCTTTAAGCCCATAAATAAGTTCCTCGAAAACAGGAAGGCTCATTTTGAAAAGCTTGAGCGCGACAATGCCGAAAGTGCCGAAACGAATGCGAAAGCAAAAGCCGAATACGAGCAAAAGCTGAGCAATGCCGAAGCTGAGATAGCAGAAATGAAGCAAAATGCCGAAAAAGATATGGCTTCTGCCGCCGAAGGCTATATAAACGATGCAAAAGACAAGGCTTCCACACTGCTCAAGGCAGCCGAAACCGAAGCCGAAAACAGGAAACAGCATATCCTTGACGCTGCACAGACCGAGATCGGTGAGCTTGTTATTTCCGCTGCGCAAAAGCTCCTCAGCGACACAGTCACCCCGGAGCGGGACCGCGAACTCTATGATGCGTTCATCCGTCTTGCCGAAAACGATCCGGGGCACAAACCCCCGGCGCGCCCTGATAAAAGCAAAAAAACAGGCGTATCCTCCAACAACTCCGCAGGCAGGAAAAAACAATGAAAACAACCGACCGTAAGAACGCCTTCGGGCAGGATAATAAGCAAAGCGGAGCGTCTCATAACTCCGAATCAGCTGCTCCTCAAAAATCAAAACGCAACGATGCCGCCGATGTTGTGGAATCCGATTTCGACAGCATTGATCCCGCTGATTCAAAACCGCTCAAAGTCGAAATTGACTGTGTAACCCCTCCCACCGAAGAACAGCTGCGGAGAATTCGGGAGATTATCAGCCGCGACTACAATGCAGGCGAAATTGAACTCACGATAAAGCGGGTTCCGTCCGTTGTCGGAGGATTCAACATTTTTGTCGGAGACGATAACTACGACTGGACCACTCTCGGGCGCATTCGTCAGCTTCGGAAATCATTTCAGTCGCTGAAAAAGGAATATGACACTTCAAAGATTATTTCTTTACTGCGCGAGGATATTTCCGGTTTCAGACTTGATCACGGCCACCAGCAGGTCGGCTTTGCACTCTCCGTCGGCGACGGCATAGCTGTCATTGACGGGCTTCACGATGTAACATACGGCGAAATCGTGCTTTTTGATTGCGGAATCAAAGGCATGGTTCAGGACATCCGCACGGACGGAACAACCGGCGTTGTTCTGTTCGGCAGCGACAGCGAAATCACCGCAGGTACACGCGTCGTTCGCACACGCCGCACTGCAGGCATTCCGATAAGCAACCACATCCTCGGAAGAATGATAAATCCGCTCGGGCAGATCATCGACGGCGGAGATGAAATCGGTGCAAAAGAATATTTCCCGCTTGAGCGGCCCGCTCCCGGCATTCTTGAACGCAAACCCGTGTTTCGCCCTCTTGAAACGGGTCTTCTTGCTGTTGACTCAATGTTCCCCATCGGAAGAGGGCAGCGGGAACTTCTGATAGGCGACCGGCAAACGGGTAAAACAACCGTTGCAATTGACACAATTATCAACCAAAAGGGCAAAAATACCGTTTGCGTCTATGTTGCAATCGGGCAAAAAGCGAGCAGCGTCGCAAAGGTTATCACCACGTTGAAAAAAGCGGACGCCCTTGACTACACCGTTATTGTATCCTCCCCTGCGGATGATCCTGCGTCGCTGCAATACATTGCTCCGTATGCAGGCTGTGCCATTGCAGAATACTTCATGTATCGCGGACGTGATGCGCTTGTTGTGTATGATGATTTATCCAAGCATGCCGTTGCATACCGCACGCTGAGTTTGCTTTTGGAACGCGCCCCCGGGCGTGAAGCTTACCCCGGGGATGTATTCTATCTGCATTCCCGTCTTTTGGAGCGTTCGGCTCAGCTTTCCGATTCCCTCGGCGGCGGCAGCATGACTGCGCTTCCGATCGTTGAAACACAGGCCGGCGATGTTTCCGCATATATCCCCACAAACATCATTTCGATTACCGACGGACAGATTTTCTTTGAAAGCGAGTTGTTCTATTCGGGTCAGCGACCGGCTGTCAACGTCGGATTGTCCGTCAGCCGTGTCGGCGGTGCTGCGCAATCCGAAGTTATGCGCAAGTCCGTCGGTTCAATACGGCTTGACCTTGCGCAATATCGTGAAATGCAGGTATTCTCCCGTTTCGGCGGCGAACTGGATGAGCAAACCGTACAGCGTTTGAAATACGGAGAGGGTCTCATGCAGCTGCTGCGGCAAAAGAACCAAGCCGCAATGCCGCTTTGGGAGCAGGTTGTGACGCTTATATGTGCACAGGAGCAAATGTTTTTGGATGTTCCCGTAAAAAAAATCAAGCAGGCGCAGAAGGATCTTCTGACGTATTTTTCCGCGAACTGCAATTCGCTTTGCCTCAGAATCGAACACGGAAAAAAATACAGCGCAGAACTGCATTCCGATGTTGTGAACGCTGCAAAGGATTTTTTCGCCGCGTATTCTGCATGATCTCACCGCACTTAATGCAGGCAGCCGTTGATAAGCTCGCGCACCGGGCGCGGGCGTGTATCCTGTTTTAAGGCTGTCTGCTCAGTATTTTCAGCGAAAGGACGGAGTTGGTTCAATGGCCAGTGCCGAAGAAATAAAGGCGCGAATCGGCAGCATTCGCCAAACAAAAAAAGTCACGGATGCGATGTATATGATCTCCTCCGTGAAAATGCGGCGCGCAAAACGCGAAGTCATCAGCACCGAACCCTATTTCAATGCACTCAAAGAGCAGATAAGTGATCTGTTTCTTTATATTCCGGAAACAAACAACCGCTACTTCCGCGTTTTGCTTCCCGAAGGACAGACTTTTCGCCGCAGGGGATTGCTGCTTGTCACTTCCGATAAGGGACTTGCGGGCAGTTACAATCAAACCGCAATTCATGCCGCCGAAGATTATGTTGCGCTTCATCCGGATGCAAAGCTCTTTATTGTCGGCGAATGCGGAAGACACTATTGCATTGACAACGGCATACGCTTTGTTGAGGATTTCCACTACTCAGCGGCATTCCCGACAGTTTGGGAAGCACGCAACATATGTTACGATTTGTTGGAATATTATAACGATAATCTTTTGGATGAAATAGACATCATATACACTGATTATCAAAGCAAAAAGCCAAGCGAATGCAAGCGGAACTGTCTTCTTCCGCTTGAGCGCAGCCGTTTCTATTCTGTCGAAAGGGAATCCGTGATGAGAAATGAAGAATCGCGCGAGCAAAAGGAATTCTATCCCGATGCAAACACGGTTCTTGACGGAATCATTCCGAGCTATCTTACCGGATTTATCTACAGCTCGCTTGTTGACAGTTATTGCAGCGAGCAGGAAGCGCGAATGACGGCAATGAGTTCCGCAGGAAAAAATGCGGAAGAGATTCTAAAACAGCTGCAAATGCAATATAACAGCCTGCGTCAATCCGCAATTACAAACGAGATGATCGAAATCACCTCGGGAGCGCGTGCATTGAAGCTTAAAAAACTGAAATCAAGGCAAACAGCAAAAACCGAAGGGGGCAACGCCCAATGACAAACACAGCAGAAACAAAATCATCAAACTCCGCTCTGCCCAAGGGCGAAATTTCAGGCGTGAACGGTCCGGTTGTGGACGTTGCCTTTCAAAAAGACAGCCTGCCGAGAATCCGCGAGGCGTTATTTGTTGTAATTAACGGTAAAAAACGTGTTATGGAAGTTGCGCAGCATATCGGAGGCGGACTTGTCCGCTGCATCATGCTCGGACCTGCCGAAGGGCTTTACCGCGGGTTGGAGGTTTGCTCCACAGGTTCGCCGATTTCGGTTCCCGTCGGAGATGCAGTTCTCGGAAGGCTTTTCAATGTTCTCGGAGAATGCATGGACGGCGGAAAACCGCTGCCTGCCGAAACGGAACGAAGAAGCATTTACCGCCCTGCCCCGCCCTATGCCGAAAGACAGACAACCGAAGAAATTCTTGAAACCGGTATTAAGGTTATCGACCTGCTTGCTCCTTATGCAAAAGGCGGAAAAATCGGCCTTTTCGGCGGTGCGGGTGTCGGTAAAACGGTTCTGATTCAGGAACTGATTCACAATATTGCAACCGAACACGGAGGATATTCCGTGTTTACAGGTGTCGGCGAACGCAGTCGCGAAGGCAATGACCTTTGGACAGAAATGCATACCGGCGGCGTTATTGACAAAACCGCACTCGTGTTCGGGCAAATGAATGAAGCTCCGGGGGTGCGTATGCGCGTTGGCCTCACGGGGCTTACAATGGCAGAATACTTCCGTGATGTAAGTCATAAGGACGTGCTTCTTTTTATCGATAATATTTTTCGTTTTATACAAGCCGGCAGTGAGGTTTCAACATTGCTCGGGCGTATGCCCTCCGCCGTCGGCTACCAGCCCACGCTTTCAAATGATTTGGGTGAGCTTGAGGAACGCATTGCTTCAACAAAAAACGGCTCCGTAACCTCGGTGCAGGCTATTTATGTTCCTGCGGATGATCTTACCGACCCCGCACCTGCAACGACATTCTCCCATCTTGATGCAACGACGGTTCTCAGCCGCCGTGTTGCGGAAATGGGTATCTACCCCGCCGTTGAACCGCTCGAATCCTCGTCGCGCATGCTCGAACCCGAAATCGTCGGTGAGGAACACTATCGCGTTGCCTGCCGTGTTCAGGAGATTCTTGAACACTATAAAGAACTTCAGGACATTATTGCTATTCTCGGCATGGACGAACTGAGCGATGAAGACAAGTTGACAGTGCGAAGAGCAAGAAAGATTCAGCGTTTTCTTTCCCAACCATTCAGCGTTGCGGAAAAGTTTACAGGTATTCCCGGAATTTATGTGCCGCTCAGTGAAACGATACGCAGCTTTGCCGCGATTGTTGACGGTGAAGCCGATGAATTTCCCGAAAGTGCCTTTTTCAATGTCGGCACCATTGATGATGTCCGTAAAAAAGCGCAGTCGCTTTCCGGCAAATGCGAAAAGACCGATGACGGCACGGCAGCCGCAGAATAAAAACAGGAGGGCATGAATGGCCAAACCGTTTCAACTTGAAATTCTGACGCCCGAACGTGCATTTTACAGGGGCGAATGCATTTCGGTGATCGTGCCTGTCAGCGACGGAATGCTCGGAATAATGGCAAACCACACTCCGATGACCGCCGCAATCACCGACGGCGAAGTTGTTTTCACCTTGCCCGACGGCAGCAAAATCCCTTGCGCTGTGACACAGGGAATGATCGACGTTTCCGCCGCCCGTGTTCGGGTTCTTTGCGACTCCGCTTTGCACCCCGATGAAATCAATGCAGAGGCTGAACGTAAGCAAGCTGAAGCCGCCGCATTGAAGCTGCGCGAAAAACTCGGCCACCGTGACTATGTGCTTTCAAAACTGACCTTTGCCAAGGCCACAAACCATTTGCGCGTCAAGCAGCATAATTCCTGATAATGCTTTCCAAACAAATTTACCGTGCCGATTGCAAATCTCTGTTTCGGCACGGGCTTTTTAAAAGTCCGTCAATATATTGCGATATAAAATTTGCCGTCTATTGACTTTACTGTTTGCGCGTGCTAAAATCCAACTGAAAAGTGAATACAGCTCAAGTGCCTGAATTCAGCCTTTTTACGGTGAATTCGGGAGAATAGACAATCGGGTCAAAGTCCCGAACGGTACCGCCGCTGTTGGTGCGTAGGCAATGTTTTATTGATGCAAATCAGCCATTGGGAAACTGAGAAGGCAAAACATTCGCTGTTGAGGCACAAGTCAGAAGACCTGCTTGAGTCGGATCCTCCTTTGCTTATGCGGCTCACGAGTTATGAGGTTGGCGGATGTTTTTTTGTTGTGTAAACGGTGCAGCTTTGTTGCTGTGCCGTTTTTCTTATCTGCAATTCCGCTCACTCTGTCATGCTAAAAGCCGAACAAAAAAGATAGATATTGGAAAAAACAATGAATCACAGCATTAATCTCCGAAGCAATGCGGACGAGCGCAGTCAACTCGAAGATGAGTTTGCAAGACAGCACGCAAGTGATACTGACGAACAGCTTTTAAGCTATGTCGGCAGTATTGCAAGCAAGCTCGGCCGAAAACCCACAAAAGAAGAAACCATCGGTTATCGTTACATAAAGTCACGACTCGGCAATTGGCCCGGCATCATGGTCAAACTCGGGCTGCTTGAGCCGAAGTCGGTACGGCGGGAACGCGTAAGACGATCAATAGCTGATAAACAGAAAGACAGGAGTAAGAAGAATTGAAGCATTCAAGGTTATTTAAGTGCATCAGTCTGTTTCTTGCGGCAATCATGCTTTTGACATTGTTGTCAATGATTTTGTCGGCAAGCTTTGTTTTGCCCGAAAATCCGATAGCCAAAGCTTCCGCCTTTCCCGACAGCGAGCTTTCACACAACGGTTCAGGGAAAAACGAAACACCAACACCGACCCTGACTCCGACACCGGAGCAATCCGAAACACCGACGCCCGATGCTTCCGAAACGCCGACACCCGAAGCATCGGAGACGCCTACGCCCGATGTTTCCGAAACGCCGACGTTCGAACCGCCTGAAACAGCAACGCCAAATACATCGGACAATTCGAATCCGACTGACACGCCGACTCCGAGGCCTACCGACACGCCGACTCCGAGACCTACCAACGCGCCGACTCCGAAACCCACCAACGCGCCGACCCCGAGACCGTCCAACGCGCCGACTCCGAGACCTACCAACGCGCCGACTCCGAGGCCTACCAACGCGCCGACTCCGAGACCCACCAACGCGCCGACTCCGAGACCTACCAACGCGCCGACTCCGAGACCCACCAGCGCGCCGACCCCGAGACCCACCAATGCGCCGACTCCGAGACCAACCAACGCGCCGACTCCGAGACCAACCAATGCGCCGACTCAGAATCCGACCGACGATCCGACATCGAATCCGACCGTTCGACCGACTGATATGCCGTCATCTTCTCCCGAGCCCGGCGGCGATATTACTCCCGAACCCGGCGGAGACATTACTCCCGAACCCGGTGGAGACGGCACTCCCGAACCCGGTGGAGACGGTACTCCCGAGCCGGGCGGAGAAATCACTCCCGAGCCGGGCGGTGAATACACTCCCGAACCCGAAGAACCCTATATTGCAACGGATCTTTACAGCGGAATATATACTCCTGCCGATATAGAAAATGACACGCTTGTTTTTTATGCATACCCTGCCGGGGGAGATAATCTTTCACTTAAAGTTTATATTAAAGGCCGTTACGACAACGTGAACAACGGTGAATTGCTTCACCCGGATGAGCAGAGTTATTTTCGTCCGGTGTTGTCGATAAACAATGAGTACATAATCACAATGTATCTCTATCGCGGAAGTGAACTTTGCGGCGGTGCTGTGCGCTTTTATATCACCTACCGCAATCAGCCTGCCGATGAAGACAATCCTGTTGTCGGTGAACATCCGCCGGTGATAACAACAAACCGCGACGGCGACGACAGTGTGATCACAAGCAGCCGTTTCCTGCTCAGAGTTGCTGCACGCACTTGGGAAGGCAATGTTATATACGCAAACCATATCGTTGTTACCCTTGACGGCGTTGTTCAAACGAATCCGACCGGCAGCACGGTGTTTGAATATCACCTTGTGCTGACTCCGCCGAATGTCGGAGACGACATCGACCATGTTGTTACTATACTTGCATGGGATGATGAAGGGAACTCAACTTTCCGAAAACTCATTCTGCCCTATCACCGCGTCGGTGAAGGAGATGAAAACGGAAACATCCATATTTCAATAGATGCAACCACCCTCGGGCTCGGCATCATTATTGATGATGATTATACCGTTCATGAAGGCGAAAACGCTGCCGAAGTGCTGCTGCGCCTGTTTGAGGACTATGGCATTGAAGCGCAATTCAGCGGAACACCGAAGCTGAATTTCTACCTGCGGCGCATTGTGTGGGGCGATATTGCATACAGCGTTGAGATTCCTCCGGAACTCTGGGAGCTGATACTCCGTGACGGCATAACTCTTACGGATCAGCATGACCGAGACAGCATCGGAGAATTCGACTTCACGCGGTGTTCCGGTTGGATGTACTGTATAAACGGCATGTACCCGGGAATCGGACTTTCCGAATACTACCCAATCGATGGTGACGAGCTCTGTCTGCGGTTTACACTTGCTCTCGGCAAGGATATCGGCGGATATGACGCAACCGGTTCCGGAGGATCCGAAGGCTCACTTTCAAGTTACTGCGGGCTTTGGATTGACGGAGGATTCATTCAGCTTGAGCACGACTACGAACTCATTCAGCGTGTCGAACCCACTGACGATGAGGATGGTTTCATTGAGTACCGCTGCTCAAAATGCCATGACATTTACCGCGAAGTGCTTCCCGCAGGAAGTCCGGGCCAAAGCGCATTCATTCTTCCGCATTCGCTTGTGCCGCAAATCTGCATCGGTACTGCGGGCTCACCCGAAAATTCCGGTTTAAAAAGAAAGGCGATAAATAATGACATTAAAGATTAAATCAATTCTGAGCCTGCTGCTTGCGTTTTTGCTCACATTTGCAGCATGCAGTGCAGCTCCGCATAAAGAACGAGTACAGCCTCCCATGTCCGAACGCATTCTTCAGATTGCGCAGGGCATGAAGAAACTTGCAGGAGTTGAAGAAGGCGACTGTCTGCTTAATGCGTCGGATGAATTCCCTGCCGGTTCTTCCGTTTGCGACTGGGCAGCCTTGGCATGCGCTGTCGGCGGTGCGGAGGATAGCTATACAGCCTACCTGCACGCGCTTGAAGCTTATGTAAAAAATAAACTCGGCGAAGATTCATCCCTCGGCAGAGCAACCGACTACCACCGAATTGCTCTTACGGTGCTCGCACTTGGCGGTGACCCGGCGGCATTTTCGGAGGATAAAAACGGAGAACCGGTGAATCTTATTGAGTTCGGAACCTACAACTACCCCGGCGAACTCGGCGCGCAAGGACTGAACGCATACATTTTTGCACTGATAACCCTTGATTCCGAAAGTTATACGGTTCCTGACGGAAGCAGGTATACCCGAACGGGCATCATTAAAGAAATTCTTGCTGCCGAAGAACCCGGCGGAGGGTTTGGGCTTGATAAAGGTGCATTTGACATTGATATAACCGCAATGGCACTTCAAGCTCTTGCCCCGTACTACGGAAGTCAGAACGCACTTTCCGTCGGTATATCCCCCGGCGAGATCTCCCGCACTGTTGACCGTGCATTGGCACGGCTTGCCGCTGTAATGAAAGAAAACTGCACATTCTGCTCGTACGGTGCAGAAAACACCGAGTCGACAGCTCAGGTTATTATTGCACTCTGTTCACTTGGTATCGACCCACGCACCGATGAACGTTTCATGCGCGGCGGTAAAAACATTGTTGACGGAATGCAGAGTTTTCTTCTTCCCGGCAGCGTGTACAGACACTCTGCAAATGATTCGCAGGGCAACCTTATGTCAACGGAACAGGCGATGCTTGCACATATCGCACTGTACAAAGCGGACAATAAACTCGGCAGGCTGTATGATTTTTCAAAGTCTAAAGCCTGATATTGCCTGCACGACGAAAATATTAATTAATGCTAAACGGTGATTATAAATGCTGACAGACAACATTAAATCTGAAATCAAAAAAGTTATCGTCGGAAAGGACGAAATTATCGAAAAGGTTTTGACTGCAATTCTTGCGCAGGGACACATACTGCTGGAAGATGTTCCCGGCGTCGGAAAAACAAGCCTTGCACTTGCTTTTTCAAAGGCACTCGGACTTGACTGCAAACGTATTCAGTTCACACCGGACACAATGCCTTCCGATGTGACAGGCTTTTCGGTTTTCGAAAAAACAAATTCCGACTTTGTGTATAAGCCCGGAGCGGTTATGACAAATCTTCTTGTTGCAGATGAAATCAACCGCACCTCAAGCAAAACCCAATCCGCTCTGCTTGAAGCAATGGAGGAAGGAAAAGTTACAGTTGACGGAACAACCCATAAACTTCCGTCCCCGTTCATCGTTCTTGCAACCGAAAATCCGATCGGGTCGGCAGGAACGCAGCTGCTGCCCGTTTCTCAGCTGGACAGGTTCATGTTCAAACTGAGCATGGGTTATCCCGATATTAAAAGTCAAGTTGAAATACTGCGGGACAGACACCGTTCCGACCCGCTTGACGATGTAAAAGCCGTATGCTCAGCCAATGAACTGGTGCAAACAATCGACGTTGTTCGACAAACATTCATATGCGATGAAGTTTACGAATACATAGCCGAACTTGCCGAGCAGACGCGGCATCACGAATCGGTTCAGTTCGGAATCAGCCCCCGCGGTGCGTTGGCGGTGAGCCGTGCCGCAAAAGCATATGCTTATCTTTCCCGCCGCGACTATGTTACGGCGGACGATGTTGCCGCAGTTTTCCGCGATGTATGTGCACACAGACTTGTTCTGAACACAAAAGCGCGAATGCGCGGGTATACCGAAACGGATGTTGCCGATGAAATTGTTTCCGAACACAAAAAACCGGGAGTCAAGGATTTTAAACGCAGATGAAGCATAACCCCAAACCCGAAGAAAAGAAAGCAGCGGGGATCGATGATGATTTTGCAGTAAAAAAAGATTTTGCACAAAGCTGCACACTGCGGCGCATTGCAGCTGCGGTTCTGTATCTGTCGATTCTTTTCTGCTGCACAATCACCGCATTAAAGCTTCCGTCACTTGCTGTTTTGTTCCCGCTTGCAGCAGTGCTGCTTATTCCCCCGCTTTGCTTTGCGTTCAACTGTTTCGCCGCTTCGAAAGTTGAATTTGCCGTTAAAGCTTCTTCCTCCTGTCCCCGCGGGGAAAGCTGTCGTTGTGAAATTGTTCTTCGCAATGACAGTATCATTCCGCTGCCGTTCGTGCGCTGTACTCTGATTTTGCAAAACAAGCTTAACGGAGAAAACCGCATTTCGGTCATTCGTTGCAGCGTCCCTGCACTTTCTGAAAGCCGAACCGGGTTTTCTGTAAAATCGATGCATTGCGGCAGCGTTTCACCGCAGATCCTGCGAACAGAGCTTACCGATTGCTTCGGACTGTTTTTTAAAAGAATACGCAGCAGCTCTTCCCTGCGATCGGATGCAAAATGTTTATTTATACCGACAGTGTTCGATATTGACGCCATCAGAAACGATGCATTCTCTCATGACATAGACAGCAGCGATTATGCACCCGGCAAACGCGGTTCGGATCATTCCGAAGTTTTTCAACTCCGTCCGTACGAACAGGGTGATTCCTTAAAACAGGTGCATTGGAAGGCCTCCTGTAAATTCGATGACCTCATCGTGCGCGACGCAAGCTTTCCGATAGTACGTTCACTGCTTATCTGCATGGACGTATCCGGATGTACAGCCGCTGAATGCGATGCAATCAGCGACGTTGCAGTCTCTGTCTGTTCCGCACTGTCGGACTCCGGAACCGCATTTACAATTGCACGCCCGCAATGCGGCCAAATTGAGTTTATCGACGTGAATGCTTCCGATGAGCTTCCCTCTGCGGCCGAATGGCTTATCGAATGCGAACCCTCGGAAAGCGCCTTCGCAGCGTATGTCAGGGAACGCGGTGCCTGCGGATACGGAAAAATCGTGTTTATCGGCAAAGAGTTCTCAGACTCTGCTGCGGAGTTTTGCGCCGGTGCAAATACAAAGCGGCTCCTCTGCCGTGCGGGCGACAACGGTACGTTTACGGCATTCTCTTCAGACAATTATGCTGAAGAACTGTCCGATGTTGACCTTTAAACCGGTTTCGTATTATAAAATTTGTGGTTGAGTTGAATGATTAAAAGAGAAAAAAGAGACGAATTGCATATTGAGCAGTCCAAAAGCGCATGTTGTCGAAGCTTCTGGGATTTTTCCAGAGCATTGCTCTGTTCGGTTATGTTCACACTCGGCTTCAACATCCTGCTGTTTTCGATTTTTAAGTCGCTCAGCGTTTCGGCGTTTACGGTTACTGCGGTTGAAGCACCGATAATCTGCGTGCTCATACTTCTTTTTTGCGGAAAGAGGGGAACCGTTGCAGTGTCTTTATACTGTGCCGCAGTTTTCCTGTTTTCCATACTCTTTTTTGGGAGCATACGCAGCGGACTTGATGCACTCACTAATGACTGCATTGCGCTTTTAATAAAGCTGACAGGAAAAATCCATCTCGATGTGCAATCCGAACCTGTCGATACATGGCCGTTCCTTATTCTGCTTTGCAGCATTATTTCAGCAGCATCAGCCAAACTGTTTTCTGCCGGAAGACGCATTGCTGCATACGCAGTTATTCTGTTCGGCACGATACTTTCCGCAAGCGGCATTGCACAATCACCTGTCGGTGCGGTTTTAATAATTGCAAGCGGAATAACACATCTTGCTGCGGGAAGTCTCTCCGTTCCGCATTTTCAAAAAAAGGGCGCAAAGCTCACTTGTGCCGTCGTTCCGCTGCTTCTTGCTTCGGCAGTCTTACTGGGTTCTCTGCCCATGCGCAGTTTCTGTTCGAACAGCAGGCTGAATGCACTCAGCAGCAGCCTCAGTATTTGGCTGCACCGTGCGGTTTACGATGAAACAACAAATTCCATGCCCGAGGGACGACTCTCTCCCCTTCGCGCACGCAATACTTCCGAAACCCCCGCAATTGCTGTAACATCCGAAACAATACAAAGCGGCTATTTTCGCGGAATGGTCGGAGAAGTTTACACCGGAACGAGCTGGGAATCGCTGCCGAACAAAGAACTTGCAAAATACAACGACTTGTTCTACTGGCTTCATTCCGACGGTTTTTTTGCCCAATCTCAATTGAGTTCCGCAGCAGCCGCTGTTGGAGCTGACGGCGGAAATGCATGCGCAAAAAACAAAGTTGATATTGAACTGATTTCAGCATGCAGACGTTATCTGTATCTTCCGTATAATGCTGCTGCGGGAAAACTTCTTGATGAAGACCGTATCGGAGATTCTGCATGTATTCGAAAGAACAATACCGGAAGAGATTTCAGCATTGAATGCAGCTCCGTTCCGAGTGCGCCTCAGCTCCGCAGAATGCTGAAGGATACAAACGGGGATTCCGTTGAAAAGTACTTGTCCGACGAACGCGCCTATGCTCAGTTTGTGTATGAAACAAGTTTGCTTCTCACTCCCGAAGCAACTGCTGCAATGGCCGAAATTTTCGGCGAAGCCCCGCCTGCGCTTGCCCTTTCGGATATTCTGCCGCTCGTTTTAAGCGCGCTGAAGGAAAACATTACCTATGATGAAACGGTCAAAACCGACTGCGGAACGAATGATTTTGCCGCATACGTTCTTCAGGTCGGCAAACGCGGATACAGCGTTCACTATGCAGCATGTGCTGCCGTTATGCTGAGATATTTCGGCGTTCCGTCAAGGTATGTCGAAGGCTATTATATCAATGCCGAAACAGCTGCTGCACGGAGTGTTTCGGGGCGTGTTGTTCTGACCGAAGCGGATGCGCATGCATGGGCTGAATACTATCTCGACGGTATCGGATGGATCCCGTTTGAAACAACTCCGGGTTTTGAAGGAAGTGATTCGGCTTTTTCCGGTAATGACAGAAGGACTGACGATTCATCGGATCCTTCCGATAACACCGAAGCTCCGAACGAACCGGATTCTTCAGGCGACAGGGAGGATACTTATCAGAATGATAACCTTCCCGATATCCGCCTCGCGCGTCCGCAAAAGAATCTGAACAGAATTAACAGTACAAAGCTTGCAAAAGCACTGATTTTGGCATTCCTTCCGATTCTGCTTCTGCTCACAGCGGCTCTGATTGTTTTTCTTGCAGTACGTCGCATCAGATTTCGACGAGCGTTCAAAAAAATGCTCAATGCCGAACCGAACGAAGCCATTGCACTTATGTTCGGCTACCTGAACATGTTCATGGCTGCATGCGGACTTGATATCAGCAAAATTGATTCCCGCTGTTCCGAGCTCAACGCTGAAGCCGTGTTCAGCAACCATAAAATGACTGCTGAGCAAAAAGAAGATATGCAGACGTATATTGAATCAGAGGTTGACAAATACAGGAGTTCGCGCTCATTCTTCGGACGGCTGCGCGACAGATATATCGCCTGTGTTTATATATAAGTAAAAGCTGTATTCAATTCAGCTTATTACTAAATCATAAGGAGGTTTTTTAATGAAAAGAACAACACGACTCATTGCTGCAATGCTCTGCATCATGTTGGCATTCGGGTGCCTTGCTCCCGCATCCGCCGCTGCCGCAAAGCTGCTGCAAACCGGCGGAAGCTTTTATCTCACCGCTTCCACCGCAACTGCCACGATAATCGAACCCGTTCGGGTCGATTACGCTCACGGGCAAACTGTTAAAGAAGCCCTTCAAGCAAGCGGACACACGTTCAGCGGCATTGAAAGCGGCTTCATCACCGCAATTGACGGTGTCCGGGGTAATTTCGTCAGATTTTATGATTATGACGAATCAACCGGTGAATGCGGATACGATCTTGATGCGGCCGCTTCCGACATAACCGCAATAGGTTTTGCCGAAAATGAGGTTGCCTCAAAAGAAATGATTGCGCTTATAACACTTATGGGCGATTTCAATTATTCCGCCAACGGCGTTTTAAACTACCCCGCCGCAAAGACTGCCTATGCCGATGCACTGCGCGGCCTGCGCAATGCAAATGCAGAACAGGCTCAGGTGCTTTTCTCCGCGCTTGATTCCGCAATGCGGGATTATGCCGCATATCTCGAAGGCGACAAATACGACGTTGTTTTTAATGTTACTCAAAACGGTATTACAATTGAAAACCCCGTTATCACCATTACCGACGCCTACGGCAATGCGAGCATTTACAGCGGAACAACCGCCCAGGCTTATGCAGGTGTTTCAACCTATTCCGTTTCCGACGGCGGGCACAACCGCATTGAGGGCAGGGTGACCGTTTCTCCCGATGCCGAAAGTGGAGAGTACTCTGCTTCCGCAATCGATGCTGCACTTCCTTATGGCGAGTGGTTCGGGGACATAATCTTCCACGCCGACAGCGGCGCACTCGAGAAGCTTTACGAACGCGAGCAGGATTACGGAACTCACACCGCAACCTACAAAGTTGAAGACACAAACCACGGCAATGTCTATATGTACCTTACGCGCGGCGCGGATCTTCCTTCAGACAGCGTTAAAACTTATGCCTGCTATGTTGACATCAACGGCAGGGATAATTCCGACGGAAGCGTTCCCGCAAACAACAAGGGTTGGGAAAGCCGCTATACAGTGCTCACGAACCTTTGGGAAAAAAACAGCATGACTGAGCGCAGCTTTGACATTGAAGCGCGTTATTATGTCGGTGAACAGACTCAGATACAGTCCTTTGAAATCAATCTTGAGCGCATTCCGACGCTTGCCGATCTTCAGGTTTTCGGCAGCGGCACACGGCTTCCTATGGAATTTGCCCCCCTTACCGGCGAATACTCCCTCACTACCGTTGCCGAAAGCGTTGTCATCTCACCCTTCCCCGTTCTTTCCGATTACAGAATTCTCGTGAACGGCAATGATACGCAGCGCGAGGTTGTTCTCAATGGCATCGGCGAAAGCACCGCTGTAGATGTTACGGTTGAATATACCGTGAATGCAGAAGAAAACATCACAAGAACATTTTCATACACGCTGAACATTACGCGCCTTCAGGCGACCGACGTCAACGTCATCATCCCGGCCGGAACAGAGGCAGAAATTGTTAATGCCGCCGGAGGTGTGATTCAACCTTTGGTATGCGGTGAAGTTGTTGACGGTGTGTATGTCAACACATACGCTCTCACTCCGGGTGAAGAATATGACTGTATCGCAACAAAGAACCGGTATTTCCATACTTCCGCAAGATTCACGGCGGCGGAAGGCACCGATTTTACCGTTTCCGAACCCGAAAGCACGGACAAGCTCACAGCCGTCGGCGCATACACTGCGCGTAACGTCGGTAATGCAAATACCCGTGTTTATCCCCTCGACAGGGATTTTGTTTCCGCCGAACACGAATACATGTTCACCGTTTCGGATGCAAACTCCTCCTTCTTTATGAAGGCTACATGCAATGATGATGCATATGAAATTCATGCATTGTATGACAAGCAGACTTCCATTGCTTTAACCAACGGTGTTCCCGTGGATAAGTTAATTAATTCAACGGTTGAAAGTGCTGCAGGTGCGGTTGCCTGCGGTCAGTTTGTTGCATCCAACTGCGGTTACGCAAATACGATGACACTCCGACTTACAAAGACCGTTGATTCGGTTGAATACTATCAGGAGTATACGTTCGTTGCGAGAAGAGCGTTGAGCCTCGGTACACTTTCGGCAAAAACCCAAGCGAACGGTATTGTGAACGATATTGTGCTACGCGATGAAAACGGCAGCATTGTTAAATATGACAGAGACAGGGTCGACTACTATGCAACTATTGCGTTGAGTATTCCCGAAGTTATTATTTCTGCTTCATTCAAGAGCACCGCGAGCGAAACTGCTCCCAACAAGGGCGGTTATTATCTGCTTGTAAACGGTGAACGTTTTGATGACCCGTCAAATGTCTCCGTTTTTCTTGATTCCGCGCTCAGCAGTGAAGACATCACCGTCACCATCTGCCACGAAGACGATGCCTCCGTGCAAAGCACCTATACGCTTCATCTTGCCAAGACAGCGCCCACACCGGTGCGCTTTGTAACGGAACCTGCGGATGCGATAACCTTCGTTATCTCAAACAGCACGAGCCTTTCCGTACCTAAAAACGAGGACGGCACCTACAGTCTTATCCCCGGTGAAAGTTATGCTTACACCGTTACAAAGGCCGGCTTTGCAGGCATTCATGAATCGAATTATATCCCTGTTCAGAGTGATGAAGTCATTGAAATCAATGCTGTTCTGACGGCTGCCGAACCGAATCCGAATCTTGACCCGAATCTTGACGCTCAGTGGCCTACTTTCCGCGCCAACCGGTTTAACAACGGCGTTGTTGACTACCCCATACCGACGATCGCAAACGACTCCGTGCTGTATTGGGCAACCCAGTTCGGCAGCGGTTACGGCTCAAATGCATGCAGCTGCCCCATCATTGTTGATGATTTTCTGTACGTCTATGCAGGAACCAATATCTACAAAATTGATAAAACGAGCGGTGAGGCACTTGTCACAAAGTCCATGGCGGCGAGTTCGAGTTTCGCGATTAATTCTCCCACCTATGCGGACGGCATGATATTTGTCGGGCTGTCCAACGGCAGAATTCAGGCGTTCGATGCCGTCACTCTCGATTCTCTTTGGCTCTTCACGGACTCAAACGGCGGACAGCCGAACTGCCCGATCGTTTACCATGACGGCTATATTTACACCGGTTTTTGGAAGAGCGAAACAGGCGATGCAAGTTTCGTATGCGTTTCGGCAACTGACGAAGATCCCGATGTCGGCAACGAAACAAAGTACGCTTCCTGGAGATATGTTTCAAAGGGCGGCTTCTATTGGGCAGGCGCATATGTGTGCGATGAATTTGTTCTCATTGACACTGATGACGGCGAAAGCGGCTACACCGACGGCCACGCAAGGATAGTTTCGCTGAACCCAACCTCCGGTTCGGTTCTCGGCAGCATCACCCTTCCTCACCCCGGGGATGCACGCAGCAGCGTCACTTTCGTTCCCGATGAGGAAAACGGTACAAACCCCTCCGGTACAGCGTATTTCACAACCAAGGGCGGCTATTTCTATGCTGTTCATGTTGAAGCGGACGGCAGCTTCACCGAGGGTTCGCTCAGCTTTGTAAAGCTGTTCAACTATGCGGATGACCCATCAAACCCCGCCATGAGTACCTGCACTCCGACGGTTTACAACGGCAGGGCCTATGTCGGTGTTTCCGGAACATCCCAATTCGGCGCATACTCCGGACACAACATCACGGTTATTGACCTTGAAAGCATGAGCATTGCATATACGGTACGCACAAAGGGTTATCCGCAAACAAGCGGCGTCCTTACCACTGCATATGCAGGTGATGACGACACTGTTTACGTCTATTTCTTTGATAACTTCACTCCCGGTATGCTTCGCGTCATTGCAGACAGACCCGGTCAGACCGAACCTTCCGCCGTCGTGCAGGAGGAATATCAGGGCACAACATACGATTGTGCTCCCGTTTTGTTCACTCCCGACGGGGCGCAGGCTCAGTATGCGATTTGCAGCCCGATCATCGATGCGGACGGAACCATTTATTTCAAAAACGATTCCGCTTACCTGATGGCAGTCGGAAGCGTTGTTGATCGCATTGAAATTGCCAAACTGCCTGATAAAACCGTCTATACCATTGGTGAAACCTTTGATCCGACGGGAATGCAGGTGCTTGCGCATTATGCAAACGGTACGGTGCGGGATATAACTGCCTATGCTGTTTATTCAACGGCTCCGTTGACTTCCGAGGATAATATGTTCATCATTTCCCATCCCTCACTTATGTATCAGAACAGGGACGGTGTTCCCGGAACCGAGTACCACGCACCTGACGGCGTTATCAACCTTGTTATTAACGCAGCGCAGCCCACATTCACCGTCACCTATACCGTCAACGGTGAATTCTATGCAGAACAGACTTATGCAGCGGGTGATGCAGTCAATGCACCTGAGTACAATCCTGAAGAAGGATTTGTTTTCTTCGGTTGGGACGTTCCCGAAACCATGCCGGCAGAGAATATCACCATTGACGCAGCGCTTATGCTTCGCGGTGACGCAAACGGGAGCGGCAGCCTTGACACTGCCGATTCTCTGTTGATGCTTCGCATCGCTCTCGGAATCATTCCCGCAAACGAAACGGAGCGCATCATCTGCGATATGGACGGCGACGGCGCAATCACATCCATTGACGCACTGCTCGTTTTCCGCAAAGCAATGGGCATTGAGTAATCTGCTTTAACGCAGAAAAAACCACGCTTTATCCCGACGGAACATCATCATGATGAGCTTTCGGGATAAAGCTCCGACAGAATTAAACGGACTGTGATTCATCTCCGGCCGTTTAAAATAAAACGAAAGGGAAAAGAAAATGAAAAAAATTCTGTCCTTCCTTCTTGCACTCGCACTTCTTATCGGAATCATCCCGATGAGTTTTGCAGGCGCAGCAACCTTAACCGATGCTGTGAAAAGCAATTACAGCATTGAAACAACCCTGTCTGACGGAATAATCCAGAAGACAGCAAAACGCACGTTCTTTGTTATTGCAAAGGACGGCGACGGCAACAAGGTCACTCCGACCGCAACTTTCAACGGCGATGCACTCTCCCCCACTTGGGACGATGCAACGCAGACGAGCTTCACTTTGAACTTTACTGTTGAAGGTGAAAACACCGTCGTTGTTTCCGCAGGCGATGCTGAGTTGACATACACTATTACCTATCAACCCGCAGAAGACGGCGAATACGTCGGTCAGGCGATCTTCAGCATCGAAGCATTCTCCCTCGGTGAAGGCTACATCGTTGAACCCGTGCTTACCGATATTTATGCCGGTGACTGCGCTGCCGCGGTACTGATGCGTGTGCTTAACCGCTTTGGATTCACCGAATCCCATACCGGCAGCGTTGAAGGCGGTTTCTATCTTGCAACCATTAAGGACGGCACGATACCCAATATCCCCGTCTCTCCCGTCAACGCTCCCGCAGAGCTTGTTGATGCGCTTTCGTCTTGGGGCATAACGCTTGAAGACCGATACAGTGAAAACGAACTCGGCGAATTCGACTATTGCTATGCTTCCGGCTGGATGTACTGTCTTAACAATGTGTTCCCCAATGTCGGCTTTTCAGATTCATATCTGTCCGACGGCGATGTTGTCCGCGTTCAGTTCACCGTTGCCTACGGCAGCGATATCGGCGGCGGTTATGCAATGGGCGGCAGTGACAACACATCCTTCTACCCCGTTGCAAACAAAGATAGGCTCAGCACGCTTATCGCAACGCTTAACGAACACGGCATCGAAATTCCGGACTCTGCCATGAGTGCCGCAACCGCGATTTATGCAAGTCAGGAAGACGTAAATGCTGCCGCAGCGGTTCTGCAGCAGCTTGAAGACGAATATCAGCAGAATGCCCCCGTTCGCGATGTTATAGCAAAGATTTCCGCGATCGGAGAGGTGAGCCTTGAAAGTGCCTCTGCAATTGCGGAGGCAAGGCAGGCATATGATGCTCTGACTGTCGAACAGCAAGCCCTTGTCAGCAATTATGATGTTCTCACCGCGGCCGAAGAAACACTCCGCATCCTCATTGAAGAACTTCCCGTTTCGGCATCTTTCTCTGCACCCGAAATCATCGCGCTTTCCGGTCAGCAGGTCGAGATTCCCGTCACCGTCAGCGGCAAGTTCGAGGCGCACACCCTTGAAATGCATATCGGTTACGACAGCACAAAATTGACCGTTAATGAAGTTGTTCCCGGTGCAATTCTCGAAAACACTTCCATGAACGTTATCGACTTCACCACAACGCCCGGCACGATTTATGTCGGCGCACTCTGTGCGGACGCTCCCATGACGGGCAACGGCATAGATGAAAATGTTCTGCTCACCGTTAAGGCGACCGTAAACCCAGAGTTCTCCGGCACAACTCCTGTCAACGTTGATGTGAACAGATTTGTTAATCTTCCTGTCGGCGGCACAGTCACCGATATTGAGGTTCATACAACGAACGGTTCCGTGAACGCATCATTGCCCGAATACACGCTGACCTACACCGTCAACGGTGAGTTCTATGCCGAACAGACCTACACCGTCGGTGCAGCAATCACTGTGCCCGAATACACCGTACCCGAAGGGTACACCTTCTCCGGTTGGGTTGTTCCCGAAACCATGCCTGCCGAAGACCTGACGGTTGACGCTGCCCTTTCAATCAATGTTTACACTGTTACATTCGTTGACGGACTCGACGGCTCCGTGATCGCCGAAGTCTCCGTTGAACACGGCAGCAATGTTACTGCGCCTGCTGCACCTGCGCATGATGGTTATATTTTCACCGGTTGGAACGGCAGCCTTGTCAACGTTACCGAAAACCGCACTGTCACCGCTGAATACAGCCTTCTCGGTGATGTTGACGGCGACGGTGTTGTAACTTCTGCCGACGCCCTCACCGTGCTTCGCATGTCCCTTGGGATTATTGCAGCGCCCGTTTCCGGCAGCCTTGATTTCAGCATTTGCGATATTGACGGCAGCGGCGATATAACATCCGTTGATGCACTCCTGATAATTCGCAAAGCAATGCAGTCCGCATAACAGCATACGGTTAACCTGAAAACGTCTGCTGCATCGGCAAACAAAAAACAGGGACGGACAGTTCTTAACGACTGCCCGTCCCTGTTTGTATTTTAAAAAGTTATCTTATTAACTGATGGGATGTTGTTAACTTATTGATTATTTTTTTCGTACGCGCCGTTTTTTTCCGGCAGGAACACTTGTGCCCATTGATTCCGCAAGCTTCTCGAACAACTCGCGCTGTTCCGATGTAAGTTTTTTGGGAATTTCAACGGTGACATTTACGTAAAGGTCACCCTTGCCGGGAAGGCGCAGCTTCTGTATGCCCTGCTCTCGCATACGGAATGTTGTTCCGCTTTGGGTTCCTTCGGGAATGTTATATTTCAACTCGCCTGAAAGAGTGGGAACAGTAACCTCGCCGCCGAGAACAGCGGTCGTTACGGGAATTGTAAGGTTTGTGTACAGGTTATAGCCGTCACGCACAAACTGTTTGCTGCTCTTCACGCGAATCGTCACAAGCAAATCGCCGTCCGGACCTCCGTTATAACCCGCTTCACCTTTCCCGCCAAGGCGAATACTCTGCCCGTCATCAATGCCGGCGGGGATTGTAACAACAACCTTCATGGCGTTGCTCACTCTGCCCTTGCCGCGGCAGGTTTCGCAGGGCTGTTCAATAATCTTGCCCGTACCGCCGCAGACATCACAGGGATGAACACTCTGCATCGTGCCCAGCATTGTATTTTGCTGAACTCGAATCTGACCCGTGCCGTTGCAGCGTGTACAAGTTTTTTTGCTTGTTCCGGGTTTTGCTCCGCTGCCGCCGCATGTGGCGCATTTTTCTTCGCGTCTGTACGAAATTTCCTTTTTGCAGCCGAATGCCGCCTCCTCAAACGTTATCGTCAAAGAGTAGCGCAAATCCTCGCCCTGCATCGGCGCATCTGCACGCGCGCTCCTGCTTCTTCCGCCGAAACCGCCTCCGAACATTGAATTCAAAATATCGTCAAATCCTGTGAAGGAGCCCGTGAAGCCCGCACCCGAAAAGCCGTTGAAGCCGCCGCCGTAAGCACCCGCCGAAGGATCAAACGCCGCATGGCCGAACTGATCGTATTTCGCACGCTTGTCCTTATCGGAAAGGACTTCATATGCTTCGTTTGCTTCTTTAAATTTAACTTCCGCTTCTTTGTTGTTCGGATTCAGATCCGGGTGATACTTTTTTGCAAGTTTCCTGTAAGCGGATTTTATTTCGTCATCGCTCGCCGTTTTTTCAACGCCGAGAACCTCATAATAATCTCTTTTTTCTGCCATGGTGCTCCCCCATGAAATAATAATTCAACCTGCATTGCGTCCGAATCTCGAAAAAGCTTTCGGCAGCAATGCAAGCCTTCGGGGCTCGACAGAAGCTGCCGCGCCCCTACGCTTGGTCTGTTCATTTTGTTCCGCCGCCAATGCTTTATTTTATGCATCTGCGGCGGAACAGTTTTTCTTTGAACGGCACCTGCCGGAATCATCCGCCGCACCGCCGTTTATTATCAGAATAATCGGGATCAGTTGTCGACAACTTCGTAGTCCGCATCAACAACGCCGTCATCGTTGCCGTTGCTGCTGTTGCTGCCGCCGTTGTTGCCGCTGCCCGCTGCGCCCGCGTTGGGATCAAAGCCCGCCGCACCGCCGTTCTGCTGAGCCTGCTGCTGATAAATCTTGCCGAAAACTTCATAGGATACCTCCGTCAGCTTTTCGGTTGCAGCTTTGATCGCCTCGGAATCGCTGCCGTTGAGAGCAGATTTAACATTTTCAACTTCGGCGTTGATTCTGGACTTGTCGCTCTCTGCAATCTTGTCACCGAGTTCCTTCATGGTCTTTTCGGTTTCATATACCAGAGTGTCGGCATGGTTGCGGGTTTCAACTTCATCCTTGCGCTTCTTATCCTCGTTTGCGAACTGCTCAGCCTCTTTGACTGCGCGGTTGATTTCATCCTCGGACAGGTTGGTGGAGGCAGTGATGGTGATGTTCTGTTCATTGCCCGTGCCGAGATCCTTTGCGGTTACATGAACGATGCCGTTTGCATCGATATCAAAACTGACTTCGATCTGAGGCACACCCCTGGGAGCGGGTGCAATACCGGTAAGCTGGAACTTGCCGAGGCTCTTGTTGTACTGTGCCATCTCACGCTCGCCCTGAAGAACATGGATTTCAACGCTGGTCTGGCCGTCCGCCGCAGTTGAGAATACCTGGCTCTTCTTGGTGGGGATGGTGGTGTTGCGGTCAATAAGCTTCGTGAATACGCCGCCGAGGGTCTCAATGCCGAGGCTCAAGGGCGTTACGTCGAGAAGAAGAACGTCTTTGACTTCGCCGCCGAGGACACCGCCCTGAATTGCAGCACCGATTGCAACACATTCATCGGGATTAATGCCCTTGAAGGGTTCTTTGCCGGTGATGTTCTTTACAAGATCCTGAACCGCGGGAACACGGGTTGAACCGCCGACGAGGATAACCTTATCAATCTGAGAAGTTTTCAGACCCGCATCATGCAATGCCTGCTGTACGCAAGTTTTTGTTTTGTCGAGCAAATCGGAGATAAGCTCGTTGAACTTTGCACGTGTGATGTTCATGTCAAGATGAACGGGGCCGTTTGCATCCATCGTGATGAAGGGAAGATTGACGTTTGCGGAAGCCATGCCGGAAAGCTCAATCTTTGCCTTCTCTGCTGCTTCTTTAAGCCTCTGCTTCGCCATGCGGTCGTTGCGAAGGTCAATTCCGTGGGACTTTTTGAATTCCTCTGCAATATAGTTGATAAGACGATCGTCGAAATCATCGCCGCCGAGACGGTTGTTGCCGGCAGTTGCAAGAACTTCAAACACGCCGTCGCCGATTTCGAGGATGGAAACATCGAACGTGCCGCCGCCAAGGTCGTAAATCAGGATCTTCTGGTTGTTTTCCTTATCCATACCGTATGCAAGAGCCGCCGCAGTGGGTTCGTTGATGATACGGAGAACATTAAGGCCTGCAATCTTGCCTGCGTCCTTGGTTGCCTGACGCTGACTGTCGGAGAAATAAGCAGGAACTGTAATAACAGCATCAGTGACTTTTTCGCCGAGATAAGCTTCCGCATCCTGTTTCAGCTTCTGAAGAATCATTGCGGAAATTTCCTGCGGAGTATAGGACTTGCCTTCGATGGTGCGGCGGTAATCGCTGCCCATTTCACGCTTAATGCTGCTTACGGTGTTGTCGGGGTTGGTGATAGCCTGACGTTTTGCAACCTGACCCACCATACGCTCGCCGTTTTTGAACGCAACAACAGAGGGAGTTGTGCGGGAGCCTTCGGGATTGGGGATAACAACGGGTTCGCCGCCTTCAAGGACAGCAACACAGGAATTGGTCGTACCAAGGTCGATACCGATAATCTTTGACATAATAATTTACCTTTCTTTCCGGCGGAAAATAACGGTTCATGTTTTGATATGATTGCCGCCGTCCGCCGCGGCGTCAACGGTGCTGACAGAATCCGCACCGACCGCGATGGGTTTGGGATTTTAAATTTATTTCATCCCCGGTTAAGGGGTGGTTTTTGCTTTTGATTGACTGATGCAGATCCGCTTTAAGACACGGAACGCATGTGTCCGGGTTCTGTGCTCAGGATTTGACTTTCACCATCGTGTGGCGGATTATCTTACCCTTTACACGGTAGCCTTTCTGAAGAACGGCTGTTATTGTTCCGCTTTCGGCATCGCTGTCATCTTCATCACGCATGACTGCATCATGCATATTCGGATCAAAGACGCCTTCGGCTTCTATTTCCTCAAGTCCGCTCTTTTTGAGGCAGTCGAGAAGCTGTTTTTGAATCTGTTCCATGCCTTTTGAAAAGGGTGAACCGTCGGATGTTGCGAGGGCACGCTCGAAATTATCAAGCACCGGAAGGATGTTTTTTATAGTTTCGCGGATGCCGTCATCGTAACTTTCGGCACGCACCGATGCGTTGCGCTTGCGAAAATTGTTGAATTCCGCCTGGATACGCTGAGCATCTCCGATTGCCTCATCCGCACTTTTCTTCAAAGTTTCGATTTCGGCATTCATGCGCTCTATTTCGGCTTTTGCGCGTTCAAATTCATCCTTTGAAAGCGTCACACCGCCGTTGTCCTCTGAATTTTCCGCTCGGTTTTCTGCGGAATTCTGTTCAACGGTTTCGTGTGCTTCTGCGGGCATCTTTTCATCCTGCTGAACGGGTTTCTTTTTGTCCTTTGCCATAACTTCCTCCGTGACGCGGGCATTGCTGCCGTTGTCCTTCATTATTCTGCTGCCTGTTGCGGCTATTCATTCTTTTTGAGCATATCACTCAAAACATTGCTCAGATTTTCGCTCACGCATTTAAGCACCGCAACAACCTTGCCGTAATCCATTCTTGTCGGGCCGATAACACCCATTGAACCCGCCTGTTCGTTGCCGACACGATAATTTACCGTGACAACAGAGCAATCTTTGAGTTCGGGGTTATCGTTCTCGGTTCCGATGCGCACTGTCAGCTCAACGCCGTCCTTGTTTTGAGTGAACACCTGTTGAATGCAGCTGCCGTTTTCAACCTCTGACAGAAACGACTTTGCTTTTGCAACATCGGAGTATTCGGGATAATCCAGCATATTTGCCGCACCGACAACCTCGACCTCCTGTTTGTTCAGGCTGTTTGTGAGAGGTTGAAGCATTGCCGCAACCGTTTCTGCCTGTTCACCGATTTCCTCCTTCAGAAGAGGAAGCAGCGTATTCTGCGCATCGGTAAGTTTGTAACCTGCGAGTCGCTCGTTCATCAGTTCCGCAAGTTGTTCAATGCTGCGCGGAGTCACTCCCGCCGGAACCGAAAGCATTCTGCTTGAAGTCGCCCCGTTGTTGGTGACAATAACGGCTAATGCCTTTCCGTCCGTTACGGGAATCAGACTGATACGCTTAAACCTTGCGTTTTTTATCTGCGGGGTTTGAACAACAGAAGTATATTTCGTGATGCCCGAAAGCATTCTTGCCGTTTCACGAATCACTTCGCCGACCTCGTTAACGCGTGTGTTCAGATGACGTCTGATGTATTCCGCTTCTTCATCGGTCAGCTTTGCTCTGTCCATAATGGAGTTCACGTAGAGTCTGTAAGCTTTTTCGCTCGGAATCCTGCCCGCACTCGTATGCGGCTGTTCAAGAAAACCGAGCTCCGTAAGGTCGCTCATCTCGTTGCGAATCGTTGCGGGTGAAAGCTCGATATCGTCACGCTTTGACAAAGTTCTTGAGCCGACCGGCGAAGCCGTGAGAATATAGTCATCAACGATCGCTTGAAGTATGCGCATCTTGCGAACATCCAAAACTTCCGTCATATTCTCACACTCCTTTGAATCATCGTCGCCCCTTTGGGGCATCTCATCGGGAAGCACTTGTTGTTAGCACTCATTCCCTTTGAGTGCTAACATTATAGCTCCATCCCTTGTCTCTGTCAACAGTTTTTTCCGCTTAGTGAAAAATATATTATTTTGAGGTTGAAATTCTGTCTCCCAAAGTCTAAAATACAAACACTGCCGACACACATCGGCCGACCGTGTCGCCCGCAATAACAGTTTCGGCATTAAACAAGGAATTTTATCTATGGAAATTAAAGGAATACAAAAGGTCACTCTGCTCGATTACCCGGGCAAGGTTGCGTGCACTGTTTTCACGGGCGGGTGCAATTTTCGCTGCCCGTTCTGTCAAAATTCGGATCTTGTGATCAGTCCTGCGTTGACTCCCACAATTGCAGGTGAAGAAATTTTCGGTTTTCTTCGCAAGCGGCGCGGTTTGCTTGATGCAATATGCATATCAGGAGGCGAACCGCTGCTTCAGCCGGACATCGCCGAATTCATAATGCGCTGCCGCGAAATGGGCTATCTCGTGAAACTTGATACGAACGGCTCCTTTCCCGATTTGCTGCAAAGGCTTATTGATGCCAAGCTTCTCAATTACATTGCGATGGATATCAAAACCGCCCCCGAGCGTTACAGCGTTTTAACCGGTGTTCGGAATATCGATATCGGCCCGGTGCTTGCAAGCGTTGATATTATAAGAAACAGCGGTGTTGAGCATGAGTTTCGGACAACAGTTGTCAACGAGCTTCATTCCCCCGCCGATTTCGAGCGCATCGGTCAGTGGCTTAAAGGCGAAGAACGTTATTTCCTTCAATTGTTTGTCGATTCCGGTGCACTCATCGGCACCGGACTTTCCCCTGCAAGCGAAGGGAAAATGCGCGAATACCTTTCAATCGTTCAAAAATATATTCCAACCGCAAAGCTGCGCGGAATATAAACGCCGGTTGCTTTTCTTCTCCGGATATTCGATGCATCAATTTGTATTGACTTGTCTGCAGCCGCGTGATATACTTTATGCGGAGTTTATGATACTCCGCATAAATATCGGAGGCTATTAATATGAAAGTATGTACCAACTGTCACCTGAGTTTCCCCGACTCTGCCTCGCACTGCGCTCAGTGCGGCGCACCGCTGACCACGGTTGCAGACCAACCGCCGGTTTACTCCGGAGATCCTCTTGACCACACGGCGGAATTTGACCCCGCTGACATTTCCGCAAACAAGGTGTTCGCGCTCATTCCATATCTTATGGGATGGTTCGGCGTGATTATCACTCTGCTTGCATCAAGCAGTTCACCGTATGCCGGTTTTCATGTGCGCCAGGCACTGAAGATTCAAATCGCCGCGCTGCTTTCGCTCGTGCTCGCTATCATCCCATTCCTCGGGTGGGTCGCTGCCGCTGCTTGTGCAATTATTGCTCTTGTTCTCAACCTTATCTGCTTCTTCCGCGTTTGCAGCGGAAAAGCAATCGAAGCGCCTATCGTTTCAAGCTTCAAATTTCTGAAATAAGCTTTCAATCGGCTTTCAAATGCTCCGACTGATTATGCAAGCGGAGGTTTAAAGCTTATCCGAAGTCAGTAAGAAAAGGGTTCCACGGACGCAATTCCGCGGAACCCTTGTTCAATTCATATTACTTTGTTTATGTGATTGATGTTTAAATCAGCCCGGAGGCCACTGCATGCTTCTTCCGCCGAGAATATGCCAGTGCAGATGCTTAACGCTCTGCTGGCCGTCTTCACCGGTGTTGATAACAACTCTGAAGCCCTTTTCGGCGATGCCGAGTTCAACTGCAAGTTTCTTTACAATCTCCTGCATATACGCAAATGTTTCGGAATCGCATTCAAGAATATCGGCAAAATGCTTTTTGGGAATTAACAGCACATGCACCGGTGCCTGCGGATCAATATCGCGAAAAGCCAAAACGCGCTCATCTTCGTACACCTTTGTTGAGGGTATTTCACCCGCAGCAATTTTACAAAAGATACAATTCTCCATTCATGTCCTCCTTGATGTATTTTATTTTAACGTCCGCAAATGTGTTGGGCGTTATTGCGCTGTTTATTCTGACCGCTGCATATGTATCCGTGCATCCGTATGAAACGTTATCGACGCATTTTTCTATCAAAACGTTCACTGTTTCTCCAACGTATTGTTCAAGGTATTCTCGTTCCGATTCCCTGCCGACAGCAATAAGCTCACCTGCTCTGCGGCTTTTTTCGGCATTTGACAGCTGACCCGGCATTGCATCCGCCTTTGTTCCGCTTCGCCTTGAGTACGGGAAGATATGAACTTTCGCAAAACCCACTTTGCGCATGAATTCGATTGTTTCAAGATGCTCCTCTTCCGTTTCGCCCGGAAAACCCGCAATAATATCGGTTGTAACGGCTGTTTCGCCGCCGAACGCCCTGCGCAGTTTTTGGCACAATTCAAAATACTGCCCGCTCGTGTATCCGCGCCGCATTCGTTCAAGCACCGTGTCCGAACCGCTTTGCAGTGAAAGATGGAACTGCCTGCATATGCGTTTATTATCTGCAAGTTCGGCAATTATTTCATCCGTCATCATATGCGGTTCAAGCGAACCGAAGCGAATACGTTTTATATTGTTCAGTCCGTCAAAGCAGCGCACGGCATCGCGTATATCCGTACCGCTGCGTAAATCCCTGCCATAGCTCATCAGATGAATTCCCGTCAGCACAACCTCGGAAAATCCTTCGTTGTTAAGCTTTTCGGCTTCGGCACGAACGGACTCAATCGAGCGCGAACGTAATCCGCCGCGTGCATACGGAATTGCACAATAAGTGCAGAACATGTTGCATCCGTCCTGAATTTTGAGATAGGCGCGTGTGCGTCCCTCATGAACGGCACTCATTTCTTCAAATTCGTGTTCATGCATAACATCTCTGACAAGGATTTTTGCTCCGCCGGCTGCGTTCCCGCTGCATTCCGAGTTTTCGGGTTGTTCGAATTTTTTCATACCGCCGCAGCAATCGCACAATTCTTTTTCTCCGCAATTGCATTTTTCGCTTTTCGGTTCATTTTCCCGTCCTTCAGCAATGCTTTTTACAAGTTCGACAACGCGGTTCTTGTCCGCACTTCCGAGCACAGCGTAAACACCCTCCAGTTTTGCCGCCGCTTCCGGGCTTCGCTGCGCAAAGCAGCCTGCCGCAATAAGTTTTGCATTCGGGTTCAGTTTATGCGCTTTTGAAAGCATTTGGCGTGATTTTCTGTCCGCAATATTCGTAACGGTGCATGTGTTGACAATGCAGACATCAGCCTCGGCCGGGTTCTCCGTGATTTCAAATCCCGCCTGAGTTAAAAGCTCCGCCATGGCATCACTCTCGTATTGGTTCACTCGACAGCCGAGTGTAATAAAGCAGCAGCGCATCATCCCTCCAGCTCATACATGAGCATTGCAAGCATTGCCATTCCTGCGGTTTCCGTTCGCAAAATCCTTTTACCGAGTGATACGGATTTTGCCGCAGGACTGTTTTTAAGGACAGATTCAACCTCTGTCGGTTCAAAACCGCCCTCGGGCCCGATAATTATTGCAATATCGTTCCCGCCTTCGTCGGATTTGCCTTTTTCTTCACCGAACGCCTTTCTCAAAGCCTGTTTCAGAGTCGTTTTTTCCTCATCCTCGTATGCTATAAGCACGGCATCAAATCCCGAAAAATCACATTCATTTAAATTTTGAACGGGGCCGACCTTCGGAATTCGCCCGCGCCCGGACTGCTTTGCCGCCTCCTGTGCAACCCGATTGAATCGTAAAAGTTTTGACTCCTTTGCTTCGGGTTTCACAACGCAGCGTTTTGAATAAACAGGCTGAATTGCAAATATGCCGAGTTCAACACATTTTTGAATTATCAGCTCAAGCTTTCCCGTTTTCGGCAGGCATTGGAACAGCGTTACACGATTCAAAGGCTCCGACGGGCACGGTGCATCGGAAATTGCTTCAAGCCGTACCTCCCCCTTGTTCTCGTTCAAAATACGTGCAGTCATTTCCCTGCCGGTTCCGTTGATAAGCAAAAGTTCATCGCCCGGTTTCATTCGAAGCACCGTCATGATGTGTTTTGCTTCTTCGCCGTCAAGGACAATTTCCGTTCCGACGGTCAGTTTTTTATCAGTAAAAAATCTTCTCATAAGCCGATTCAGCTTTCACCGTTTTATATCCGGACGTTCGCAGCGCTGCTGCACCTGTACTAAGTATTGCTTACGATATTTTCGCCGCAAGCACTGCGCGCCAGTCTTCGCCGCTGCATATTTCGACAGCTTCAAGTCCGTTCGCCTTCAGGGCGTCAAGCACCTCATCCAGCCTGTCCGCAATTATTCCGGAGGCAATGAGCTTTCCGCCCGGTTTCATAAGCTGCGGAATTACGGGTGCAAACGCGATAATGACGTTTGCAACAATGTTTGCAAGCACAATATCGTACCGTCTTCCGGAAATATCGTCTCGGAATTTTTCATCGGAAAGAATATCTCCGATTCTGATGAAGTAGCCTGACATATCAATTCCGTTCAGCTCGGCGTTTTCGGCAGCAACGCGCGCCGCGACCGGATCAATATCAATTGCATAGGTTTCTTTTGCCCCCATCAGTGAAGCGGCAATCGAAAGTATTCCGCTGCCGCAGCCGAGATCGGCAACAAGATCACCGTTCTTAATGTTTTTTTCAAGCAATTCAAGGCACATGCGCGTTGTGTGGTGAGTTCCCGTTCCGAAAGCCATTCCGGGGTCAATTTTCAGAACCGCGCGTGTGTTCCCCTCCGGGATTTTTTCCCATGAAGGACAGACCAGCAGCTTTTCGCCGACAGGCATCGGTTTGAAATACGCTTTCCAATTATTCGCCCAGTCCTCTTCATCAACGCTGCGCACTTCGATTTTTAACGAACCCATATCAATGCCGATTTCGCTGCGCATACTGTCCAATTCCGCAATCGAATTTCGCACCGCCTGCTCCACTGCGGCATTCTCGGGAACATCGGAAACATAAGCCTGTACGGAAGGCTGTTTTCCCATTGCGGTCTCATCCGCATAATCCCAGTATTTTTCACACGAATGCAGCAGTGCGTCAATCTCCTCATCGCCCTGAACTATGTTAACCTGGGTAATCCCAAGCATATCAAGCCGCGCAAGAATTATCTCTGTTCCTTCCTCAGTTGTATATATTGTTATTTCTTTCCATTTCATAATCGGTTTTCCTTTAAGTTTTGTTCAATATTCCGAAAATCGGCATAATGTTCCTGCAGCCGAACAAACACGGACAGCCGGCAAACACATAAGCCAAACTGCCCTGTATCCGCATTTTCCGTTCCTTATTAAGTTCATTATAACATTGCCGCACCGTTTTGAAAAGAACGAATTCGCTGCTTTTCGGCATTCGTCATTGAATCGCATCCTCCGAATTCCTTTTGACCCAGTTCTCCGTGAAGCGCATAAATGCTGCGCATGCAGGCGAACCCGTGCCGATTGAACGTTCCGCGATTCCGATCGTTCTTGTGCAGGCAGGTTCAAGCTCGACCGCCGCACGGTTTCCGCCTATGCCCTTGAGTATCAGCTCCGGGACAATGGTCATCCCGAGTCCGCCTTCCGCCATTGCAACGGCGGCATAGTCGTCGCTTACGCTGTATTTTACACGCGGCCGTACACCGGCCGTGCGGAGAATTCTTCCGATATCATAGTTCGATCCCTCTCCCGGGATAATGAAATCAATGTCGGATATTGCTTCAAGCGGAAGGGTCTTACAGCCGGACGGCAGAAGTTTCGGGGATACAAGCGCAAGCATCCTGTCAACGCACAGCGGGACAAACTTTAATTCCTTGCGCATCGTCCCGCTCATAAATCCGCAGTCAACCTCTTCGGCAATTATCATATCCTCTATGGTTTTGTATGTTCCGACTGAGACATCAATAGAAATATTCGGATACTCATTGCCGAACTCCGCTATGATTTTCGGCAGCCAACAGACGGCAACGCTTGAAAAAGCGCCAACACGCACTTTACCCATGCGTACCCCCTTTATCTCCGCCGCTATCTGTTTCAGCATATCATCTCTGTTCACAACCTCGCGCAGCGTCTGCAGTATCCGCTCCCCCTCCTGCGTCAGCGAAACGCCCGTTTTGCTTCGCCGCAGCAGCTGAAAGCCGAATTCCTGTTCAAGAGCCGATACTATGTGACTGATTCCTGACTGAGTATAACCCAGCTGCTCCGCTGCCGCAGTCAGATTGCCTATTTTTGCAACGCGGATGAAAACCCTGTAGTTATCAATGTTCATGCCTTTACCCTTCCGTTTCCGCGGCAAACGCCCTTCCGCCGCGATCCATTCGGTTTTCTTATGGATATGATAACAAACATTCAGTTTAATTGCAATCCTTTTTGTTGTATAGTATCGAATTGTGCAAAGGTGAATGATTCGGTGCGGATTAATCCGTCCGCTCGCTGCACCTCATGCATAATACAGCTTCCCCGAAAGGAAATCACATGGAAAACGCACAGCAGCCCGTTCGGAATAAAAACGGAAAAACCCAAAAACTTCCCAAATCCAGAATTTCATTTTGGGTCACTCCGATAGTATTCCTCATCTTCTTCATCGGTCTTTTTACCTTGTTTGCAATCCCCATGGGGCTTTCGAACATGCTCAGCACAGTAATGAATACCGCATTCGCTCTTTTGACCGATACATGTCTTTACATCATGGCGATCGCAGTCATCATGGGTGCAGTTTCCGCACTGCTCACGGAGTTCGGTGTTGTTGCAATGCTCAATCACCTGCTTTCCCCGCTTATGAAGCCTATATACGGCCTGCCCGGTGCTGCCGCTCTCGGCATAGTCACAACTTATCTCTCCGACAATCCTGCAATTCTTTCTCTCGCGGAAGATCACGGTTTTCGCAAGTACTTCAAGAAATATCAGCTTTACGGCCTGACTAACCTCGGCACGGCATTCGGAATGGGGCTTATTGTTTCCACGTTCATGCTCGGTCTCGGCAATATTCAGGGCGGCAGCGTTGTGTCCGCAATTCTCATCGGCAACCTCGGTGCAATCATCGGCAGTGTCGTAAGCACAAGGCTGATGCTCATGCAAACAAAAAAAATCTTCGGCACAGAGGAATACGTCGAGGATTCCGCTTTTGACCCCTCCGAACAGTCTTCAGGCGGTGTTCGCAAAAAACAAAGTCTCGGCATGCGCATTCTGACTGCTGCACTCGACGGCGGCAAGAGCGGCGTTGACATCGGACTCAGCATCATTCCCGGCGTGCTTGTTATCTGCACCATCGTTATGATGCTCACAAAAGGTGCCCCCGAAGGCGGTGTGTATACCGGCGCGGCTTACGAAGGCATTTCGCTGCTCCCCCGCGCAGCGAATGCAATCAAGTTCATTTTGCAGCCTCTGTTCGGGTTTTCCTCCACCGATGCAATAGCTGTCCCCATTACGGCGCTCGGTTCCGCCGGCGCAGCAACCGGAATCGTCAAAGAGCTTGCGGAAGCGGGTTCGGTCACGGCACATGATATTGCGGTCTTCACTTCCATGTGCATGTGCTGGAGCGGCTACCTCAGCACTCATGCCTCAATGATGCAGTCCCTCAAGCGTCCCGACCTGACCGGAAAAGCAATTGCGAGCCACACCATCGGCGGTCTCGCTGCGGGTGTTGCGGCAAACTGGCTCTTTAAACTGTTTGCGCTGATATTCTGAAAAAACAAACTTTTTTCGTCGCAGGCAATTAAATTCGAGCGGAATTTGTGACCCACGGTCATTGAGTTCCGCTCTTTTTGTTTAACCGCACCGCAAACAGAGCAAATTCTGCATTGTTTTATATATAAAACTCGGTTTTTCATTTAATTGCATTGCTTTTTTTTGCGGCGTCAAGCGTATCGGACAAAAAAATTCAAAATATACGAAAAAAGGGGTTGACATATCCGTACTCAAGTGCTAAAATACACATCGTTCGCGAGAGAACAGTGTTCGAAAGAGCGGACGACAACCGTATATCTGGGTGTAGCGCAGTTTGGTAGCGTGCTTGAATGGGGTTCAAGAGGCCGGAAGTTCGAATCTTCTCACCCAGACCATCAAAGAGTCGATTTTGTCGGCTCTTTTTTCTGTTTATGAACGGTATTCAAAATTTTTTACACAGATTTCAAAAATAATATCTTGAAAATCGGGAAGAATATGATAAAATAAAGCCGATTTTTAAGGATGAAAGGAAACCGACAATGGAATATACACATGAGGTGAACAATATGTGCTTCGTCCGCAAGGGCGCGGTGCATGATCCTGCTCCCATTCCCGAAGAGGGCAATTGGGTTAAAGCAAAACAAATTTCCGACATCAGCGGCTTCACGCACGGTGTCGGTTGGTGTGCGCCGCAGCAGGGCGCATGTAAGCTCACGCTGAACATCAAGAACGGCATTATTGAAGAAGCTCTTATCGAGACCATCGGATGCAGCGGCATGACTCATTCCGCCGCAATGGCCGCCGAGATCCTTGCCGGCAAAACGATTCTTGAAGCTCTCAATACCGACCTTGTCTGTGATGCTATCAACACCGCCATGCGCGAGTTGTTTTTGCAGATAGTTTACGGACGCAGCCAGAGCGCGTTTTCCCAGGACGGACTTGCAATCGGAGCCGGGCTTGAAGACCTTGGCAAAGGGCTCCGCAGCATGATCGGCACGACTTACAGTACACGCGAAAAAGGCGCAAGATATCTTGAATTGACCGAAGGCTATGTCACAAAGCTTGCTCTTGATGCAAATGATGAGATAATCGGTTATCAGTTTGTCAACCTCGGCAAAATGATGGAAGCCATAGGCAAAGGCGCGACGCCGAACGAAGCCTACGAAAAGTTCCTGAGCACCTACGGCAGATTCAACGAAGCTGCAAAGGTTATCGACCCAAGAAAAGAATGAAATGAGGTGCCGTTATGATTAATTTTGAAGGATATTCCAGAAGGATCGACAAGATTAACTCCGTTCTCGGTGAATACGGGATCGAGAGCCTTGAAACGGCGCAGCAGATCGTTTCCGATAATGGAATCGATGTCCGTTCAATCGTGCTCGGAATTCAGCCCATTGCTTTTGAAAATGCAGTTTGGGCATACACCGTCGGTGCTGCGATCGCAATCAAGGCAGGCGCAAAAAATGCAGCCGAAGCCGCAGAGTACATCGGAAAGGGTCTTCAGGCGTTCTGTATCCCCGGTTCGGTTGCGGACCAGCGCAAAGTCGGCCTCGGCCACGGCAATCTCGGTGCAATGCTGCTGAACGAAAACACAAAGTGCTTTGCATTTCTCGCAGGCCACGAGAGTTTTGCCGCTGCCGAAGGTGCAATCGGAATTGCAAAAACCGCAAACAAGGTTCGCAAGACTCCGCTTAAGGTCATCCTTAACGGACTCGGCAAAGATGCCGCTTACATTATCTCCCGCATCAACGGCTTCACCTTTGTTGAAACAAACTATGATTACTACACCGGCGAGCTTCATATCGTCAGCGAAAAAGCATTCAGCAGCGGTGAACGCAGCGCAGTTCGCTGTTACGGTGCGGACGATGTAAACGAAGGCGTTGCAATAATGAAGTTTGAGGATGTTGATGTTTCCATCACCGGCAATTCAACCAACCCCACCCGCTTCCAGCACCCCGTTGCAGGCACTTACAAAAAACTCTGCGTTGAAAACGGCAAAAAGTACTTTTCCGTTGCTTCCGGCGGCGGCACAGGCAGAACACTTCACCCCGACAACATGGCGGCAGGCCCTGCCAGCTACGGTCTGACCGATACTATGGGACGTATGCACTCCGATGCTCAGTTTGCGGGCAGCAGCTCCGTTCCCGCGCATGTTGAAATGATGGGGCTTATCGGCATGGGCAACAACCCCATGGTTGGCGCAACCGTTGCAGTTGCGGTTGCAGTCGAGGAAGCAGCAAAATAATACCGCCTTTCGACATATGGTTTTTCCCGAATTCCTTTTCGGACAGCGCACCGATTCCCGGCAAACGCCTTAGGAATCGGTGCTTTTGTTCTTTACGGCTGCATGTGCCGCTTGTTTGGGTGCCGATAATAAAAAACTTTCCCGCTTAATGCAGAATGAATAACCGTGAAGGTGTTCCATTATTTGATTCAATGTGGTATAATATGCCTGTATTGAAGCGGCATCATAATATCGAGAGTATTATTTGCCTTAAAAAGTTGAGAAATGGCTGAATAATCTGTTTTGGATAAAATCGTTTCCGTATTTATTCGAAAACAGTCTCAGCCGTCACTTGCTTAACAGCACATATTCAGGAGGAAATTATATGGAAAATGTAAAAGTGGCTCTTTGGGGCTTCGGCGCAATGGGTTCCGGCATTGCAAAGGTTCTTTTAAGAAAAAAAGGTGTTGACATCGTCGGTGTATGCGACATCCATCCCGCACGCGTCGGCAGGAGCATCTATGAACTGCTCGAAATCGACCGCGGTTCCCGCGATGATGTTCTTGTTAACCCCAAAATTGAAGAAGTTGTCCACAACGGCAACTGCGATATCTGCGTTATTGCAACCGATTCCTTTACCCGCAAGGCATTCAACAAAATTAAGTTTGTTGTTGAGCAGAACGTAAATGTTGTTTCCACTGCGGAAGAAATGAGCTTCCCCATGGCACAGGAACCCGAGCTTTCCGCCGAAATGGACAAGCTTGCAAAGGAACACGGCGTTTCCATCCTCGGCACCGGCATTAACCCCGGCCTTATGATGGATCTTCTTGCAATTTGCCTCAGCGGCTGCATGACAGATGTTGAAAAGGTCACCTGCCGCAGGGTCAACAGCCTGTCTCCCTTCGGTCCCGCCGTTATGGAAGAGCAGGGTGTCGGTCTCAGCGTTAACGACTTCAACACAGGTGTTGAAAACGGAACTCTTGCGGGTCACGTCGGCTTTGCGGAATCCGTCGGCATGATCGCAAGAGCTCTCGGTTGGAAAATCGACAAATTCGAACAGCAGATGTCTGCAATCGTAACCAGCGTTGACAGAAAATCCCCTTACGGCTATGCAAAAGCAGGCGATGTTGCGGGCGTTAATATGACCGGCCAGGGTTATGTTGACGGTGAAGTCAAAATCGATATGATTCATCCGCAGCAAATCGAGCCCGAAATGGAAGGCACCCATACCGGTGACTACATCGTGCTTGAAGGCTCTCCCGAGGTTAACATGAGCGTCCGTCCCGAAGTTGACGGCGGCATCGGCACCATTGCCATGGTCGTAAACATGATTCCTCACGTTATCAATGCACGCCCCGGCCTCAAGACCATGCTTGATCTCCCCGTTCCCCACGCGATCATGGGCGATTTCAGGGATTATATCGAAAAATAATAATTTATAGGCTTTACTCGGTTTTATGCGTCTCCCCCGCCGCACTCCCGTTAAGGCAGGAAGATTCAAAAACCGCTTAAAATGATTCGGAGGTTTTTATGGCAAAGAAAGGCGATTGGGTTCAGATTCACAACATCGTTCTGACCCCGGAAGAACGTTCGAGCGCATTGCCCGAGGATACGAAATCTCACCCCCTTGAAATGTGGGTAAAAGGCTATTTGCAGCAGGACGAAGCGCAAGTCGGCGATGAAGTCGAAGTCATTACCCGCACCGGCCGTCATGCGACGGGCAAACTCGTGAACGAAGCACCTTATTTTGAGCATAATTTCGGCTTTCTGATTCCCGAAGTTCTCAAAATCGGCGATATGGTTCGCGAAATCACTTTCGGAGGTAACGAATGATGAAAGACAACAGCTATGCGGCAATTATGGCGCGAAAGAACGAAATCATTCGCAACTCCGTCGGCATGGATTACGAAAGTTTTGAAAAACCCGGCATCGGCTTTGACTACGAAGCAATGATGGCCGCAACCGGTTATACCCTGCCCGAGCTGCAGCGCGTTCAGGCTCTGTTCAGCGTCGGCAATACGCCGCTCATCGAGCTGCGCAATCTCACCGCACTCGCAAGGAAGTGCGCTCCCGCCGGCAAGGGCGCAAGGATTTTCATCAAGGACGAAGCAACCAACCCCAGCGGCAGCTTTAAAGCAAGGCGTTCCTGCACAAGCGTTTATCAGGCAAAAAAGCTTGGTTACAAGGGCGTTGTCACCGCAACCAGCGGCAATTACGGCGCAGCGGTTGCATGCCATGCCGCAATGGCGGGACTTAAATGCATCGTTGTTCAGGAGTGCTACGACAGCCGCGGAGTAGGTCAGCCGGAAATCATTGAAAAAGCACGCAAATGCGAAGCTCTCGGTGCAGAAGTTGTCCAGCTCACCGTCGGTCCCGAGCTTTTCAGCACGGTTCTCCGCCTGCTTGAAGAAACAGGCTATTTCAACGCTTCCCTCTACACCCCGTTCGGCATTGCCGGTGTTGAAACTCTGGGTTATGAAATTGCTCAGCAGTTCCGTGCAAAGTTTGATCGTGATCCCGATGTTGTTGTCTGCACCAATGCGGGCGGCGGCAATCTCACCGGCACTGCACGCGGTCTGCGCAAAGCCGACTGTCATGCAAAAGTTATCGGTGCAAGCGTCAACCTCACCGGCCTGCACATGGCAAGCGATGCTCAGTTCAACAAAAAGAGTTTCACAACCGGGCACACAGGCTTCGGCGTTCCGTTCTGCGTAAACCCTGACCGTTCCGATGTTCCGCGCAGTGCGGCACGTCCCCTCCGCTACATGGACAGGTATGTTACCGTTTCTCAGGGCAGCGTATTCTTCATCACCGAAACTCTCGCTTCCCTCGAAGGCCTTGAAAAGGGACCCGCAGGCAACACCGCTCTTGCAGCAGCATTCCGTCTTGCACAGGAAATGGACGAAGATCAGTGCATCGTTGTGCAGGAGACCGAATACACCGGCGCAGGCAAGCATATCAATCCCCAGCTTTCGTTTGCAAGGCAGAACGGCATCGACATCCACTTCGGCGACCCCAAGGATGAGATACCCGGCAAAAACATCATTCTGCCCGCACATCCGAGCCTTATCAGGGTTGATGACGTTGACCTTGACCGCGTTCGCAGGTCCAATATCAAGAACGCTGTCGGAACGCACAAGGATGAGCTTACCGATGACGACATTCGCTACCTTGTTGAAGAAACCAACAGCAGCGAAGAATTTGTCCGCAGCGTTATAGCCGGACTGTAATTCGCGTCACAGCGGCATTAACATTTTTAATGCCGCATAGACCGAACCCCCGTGCGGTGCGTCGGATTTCCGCTTTTCGGCTCATTCACGCATCGCATATCCCCCATGGTTGAAACATTATCTGCAAAAGGGAGAATATATGAAAAGAACCGATGATTTCCAGGAACGCAGAGCTCATCTTGCAAATCTGACCGATGATCAGCTTGAAGCAAGATTTTGGGAGCTTGCAAACAAGCTCGTTGACCCCCTTCTTAAAATGGGTTACGAGTACACCTCACCCGCCGTTGAACGTTCCGTTCTGCTGCGCATGGGGTTTTCTTCCATCGAAGCAAAAGCCATTGTTGACGGCTGCATTGAACATAACCTCATTGCGCACGGCGCAGGCAACGTGATTTACCGCCTTGCAAAAGCGCAGAACTCCGAAATCCGCCCGGCAGGGCTCGCACTTGCCGACGGCAAGCTTTGGGATGAAGCTGAAAAACTTTTTGACGGAGGCAACAACTGATGAGCGACTATAAACTTTCCCCCGATAAACCCATTGACGTTGCCGAGATCCTCAAAGATCTTGAAAACTACCGTCCCCGCCGCAGGGGCTGGACGTGGCGCAAACCCGTTGAAAACCTGCATATGGGACCCTTTGTTTACCATGACTGCACCGAACCGCTCAAGTCGAGCGTTCCCCTGCCCCCCGCACACTATTTCGAGAACATCGACCCGCAGCCCGCGCCTGTTATCACGACAGAAATCGCATCCGGCCGCTTTGAGGATGATATTCGCAGAATGCGTATGGCAGCGCACCACGGCGCAGATCACATAATGGTTATCCGCACGGCCGGACAGAGCCACTTTGACGGACTTATCGAAGGCACACCTCAAGGCATGGGCGGCGTTCCCATTACGCGCAAACAGGTTCGTGCACAGCGCAAGGCACTCGACATGATCGAGGATGAGGTCGGAAGACCCATCAACTACCACAGCTATGTTTCCGGCGTTGCAGGCCCCGATATTGCTGTTATGTTTGCGGAAGAAGGCGTAAACGGCGTTCACCAGGATCCGCAATACAACGTCATCTACCGCAACATCAATATGATTCGTTCGTTTGTTGATGCGTGCGAAAGCAAGAAGCTTATCGCATGGGCCGGCATGGCGCAGATTGACGGCGCACACAATGCAAACGCAACCGCACGTGAAGCGTGGAAAGTCATGCCCGAGCTTATGGTTCAGCACGGTATCAATGCAATTTTCTCTGCGCGCGTCGGCATTAACAAAAAGAACATCTGCCTGTCCACCGTTCCCCCGACGGCAACCCCCGCGCCCTGCGTATACATGGATCTTCCTTATGCGGTTGCTCTCCGCGATCTGTTCCATGAATACCGTATGCGCGCTCAGATGAACACAAAATATATTGAGTCCAGTACCCGTGAAGCAACCGTCACCCACGTTCTGAACATGTTCATCTCCAAGCTCACCAGTGCGGATATCCAGAGCACGATCACGCCCGATGAGGGCCGCAACGTGCCGTGGCATATTTACAATATCGAAGCATGCGACACCGCGAAGCAGACTCTCGTCGGTCTCGACGGCCTTATGGAAATGGTCGAGCTGAAAGACAGCGGCTATCTGCGCGAAAAAGCACGCGAGCTGAAGGAAAGAGCGATCCTCTTCATGGAAGAAATGCTTGAACTCGGCGGCTATTTCAACGCCGTTGAAGAAGGCTTCTTCGTTGACAGCGGCATTTACCCCGAGCGCAACGGCGACGGCATTGCAAGAAAAATCGACGGCGGCATCGGTGCCGGAACAATTTTCAAGCGCGAAGCTGACTACATGGCTCCCGTCACCGCACACTACGGCTACAACAACGTTGAGCAGTACAATCCCGATTTTGTAGACAATCCCTCCGCACTCATCGGCGGCTGCACGCTTGAATGCCCCGAAAAGATCATCTATATTGATGAATTGGACGAAACCGACAACTGCCATGTCCGTATGGAAGAAGTCAAAGATTTCGTTGCAGGCGGCAAGCAGATTCGTCCTGAAATGGAATGGCTTGCAGACGGCACTGTCATGCTCACCATGTTCTTCCCCGCACCCAAGCCCATTGCGGAAGCGGCTGCACTTGAATGTGCAAAGCGCATGAATCTTGTCGAATGCGAAGTTATCAGCCGTGAAATCATGCATTCGCAGGAAGGCACCCGCATCGAGGTCAAGGGCAAAGTTCCGTTCGCAATCGATGTTGATTCCCTTGTCATTCCCAAGGAACCCGATGTTCTGAGCGATGACGTTATCCGTGCCGATATCGAACGTCGTCCGATGAAGGTCGTTGCCGCAACCGTCGGTGAAGACGAGCACTCTGTCGGTCTTCGTGAGATCATCGACATTAAGCACGGCGGCATTGAAAAATACGGCATCGAAGTGCATTACCTCGGTACGTCCTGTCCGCCCGAAAAACTCGTTAACGCAGCAGTCGAGCTGAATGCAGATGCCATCATGGCATCCACCATCATCAGCCATGACGACATTCACTACAAGAATATCGCCAAAATCGATTCCATTGCGCGTGAAATGGGTATCCGCGATAAGATTATCTTCATCGCAGGCGGCACTCAGGTCACTCCCGAACTTGCACGCAAAGCGGGAGCGGATGAAGGCTTCGGCAGGGGCAGCCGCGGTGTCCATAATGCAACCTTCCTTGTTAAACGCAGGTGGGAAATGGAAAAAGCGGCAGCCGAAAAGGCCGACAGCGAAAACAAATAATATTACGCGGGAACACTCCTGACGTTCTCGGTATATGCTGACACAAAGGGGGACGGTCAATCAAGTTGCCATCCCCCCGAAGTTTTGTTTTTGCGGTTTCTCCGCAGAAACGTGCAAATTTCAGATACTCTATGTTTATTGATATTCTTGTTGCCGAAATCGGCTCAACAACAACGCTTGTAAACGCCTTTAACGGCATTGAAACCGATACGCCGCGTTTTATCGGGCAGGGACAGGCTCCGACAAGCGTCCTTGCAGGTGATGTTCGCATCGGTCTGACCGAAGCAGTAAATGACCTTGCAAAGAATCTCGGAGCACAAAATATTGAATACGGAAAAATGTTCGCAACGTCCAGCGCCGCGGGCGGATTGCGCATGTGCGTACACGGACTTGTTTATGATATGACCGTGAAGGCCGCTCAGGCGGCGGCTCTCGGTGCAGGTGCAATCATCAAACTTGCAACAGCAGGCAAACTGAGTGAATTCGACATTGACGATATTAAAGCAATCGACCCAAACCTTATCCTGCTTGCCGGCGGAACGGATTACGGCGAACGCGAAACGGCTGTTTATAACGCAAAGCTCATTGCCGCTTCCGGTTTGAAGGCCCCCGTTATTTACGGCGGAAATATTCAGAATCGCCGCATTATTGAGGATGTTTTTTCAAGAGCAGGCATCCCGGTTTATATAACAGAAAACGTCTATCCGAAACTCGACCTTTTGAACATCGAGCCCGCACGCAAAATTATTCACGCCGTGTTTGAGGAACACATCATTAAGGCTTCCGGCATGGAGCATATCCGCGATATGGTCACGGGCAACATAATCCCCACTCCCGGCGCTGTTATGGAGGCGGCACAGCTTCTATACAATGATATCGGCGACCTTGCCGTTATTGATATCGGCGGTGCAACCACGGATGTTCATTCCGTCACAAAAGGTTCCGATGAAATTGCAGTCATGCAGACAACACCCGAGCCTTTTGCAAAGCGTACCGTTGAGGGTGATCTCGGCCTTTTCGTGAATGCAAAAAACCTTGTTGATATGTTGGGCAGTGATAAGCTTTCCGCCGAACTCGGCATTAATACTGCCGAAGTAATGAGCAGATATCGCCCGATTCCAAACACTCCGGAGCAATTCAAGCTTACCGAAAGGCTTTGTCTGGCAGCGGGCCTTACGGCGATTGAACGCCATGCCGGCGCACTCCGATATATTTACACTCCGCGCGGAAGGCAAACAATTGCGGAAGGCAAGGATCTTTCAACGCTCAAATATCTTGTCGGCACAGGCGGTGCATTGACAAGGCTTCCGAATCGTGAACAAATAATGCGCAAGCTTGCGGACTGCAATTCCGGCGGGATGATGCTCTATCCAAAACCCGGCAGGCTGAAGCTGCTGTACGATAATCATTATATAATGGCTTCCCTCGGAGTGCTTTCGAAGGAGTATCCCGACGCTGCGCTGAATTTGCTCAAGCAGAGCATCGATGAAAGCAACCTTTAACCTTTTTTGCTGCGGGTTAAAACTCAAACATCAAAAACGGCTGCAAAACCTGAGGTAATAATATGAATCCGAAACTGATAATAAACCTGTTCAAACTGCGTACGAACCTTGACAGACTGGTTGACCGCTGTCACGCTGTCGGCATTAAAACCGCGATTGTCACGAAAGTCTTCTGCGCCGATGAACGTATCTGCAGAATGATTTCAGAAAGCGAAGCGGATGCTTTTGCTGATTCGCGCGTGCAGAACCTTGCCGCAATTACGGAGCTTCATTCCGATAAACCGACTCAGCTGCTTCGCATTTCAATGCAGAGCGAGGTCGAAGATGTCGTCCGCTATGCCGACATTTCAATGCAGAGCGAAAAAGAAACCATTCGACTTATCGGCGGTGCTGCAAAAAAGCTCGGCAAAGTGCATAAGATTATTCTTATGGTCGATATGGGCGACTTGCGGGAGGGCATTTTCAACACGGATGAAGCGCAGATTTTCTCCGCAGCGGAAGCAATTCTTGCCGAACCTGCACTTGAATTCCACGGAATCGGTGTTAACCTTACCTGCTACGGCGGCATCATTCCCGATGAAACGAATCTCGGCGGACTGCTTGCAATTGCAGACAAGCTGCGCAAAAGGTATTCTGTCCCCCTTCCCATCGTCTCGGGCGGTAATTCCTCAATGCTCACAATGCTGGAGGAAAATCGTATCCCCGAAGGCATTACCCAACTTCGTCTCGGCGAAAGTTTCGTCCTCGGCAACAATACCGAAAGCGGTAAGCCCGTCGAATGGCTGAATACAGATTGCTTTACCCTTGAAGCAGAGCTTGTCGAAGTTCAGCGCAAACCCAGCAAACCTATCGGAACAAGCGGTCTTAATGCATTCGGTGAACGTGTCACTTTTGAAGATCGCGGTGAAATGATTCGAGGCATTCTTGCAATCGGAAGGCAGGATGTGAACCCCGACGGACTCACCCCGCTTGACCCCGATGTTGAGATTATCGGTGCAAGCAGCGACCACTTAATCGTCAACCTCACCAACTGCAAAAAATACAAAGTCGGCGACACACTGAGGTTCATCCCCGATTACGGTGCATTGCTGAAACTGACAACGAGTAAATATGTCCACAGAGAGTATGCGGAGCAATAAGCGCTCTGCCCCTTGCTGCGAATGTGCGATATTCAATCGTGATACATAAGGTTAAAAGGCGGTGAATTATTATGGCATTCATTAAGATTAACAGTATTCTCAAAAAAAGAGGACAAAACGAGGTTCGCATTATCCCCGCAGCTGTTAACGGTGCAAGGATCAAGGTGCTTGTCGGCAGCTGTGCACATTGCGCAAAGCTTCGCGACAACGTTGTTGCCGCAATGAAGCAGGCGAATATCCCGGAAACCGAGCTTGAAACCATAAGTGATCTTGTGAAAATCACCCGAATGGGCATTATCACAACGCCCGCGCTCATCGTTGACGGCAAACTGCTTTGCTGCGGAAAAGTTCTGAGTGTTGAGGAACTTCTGCCGCTGCTGAAACAGAACAGCGAGCCGAAAGCGGAATAGCTTCATTTCGATAACATTTGGAAACAGCCGCCGACTTCCATGCCGGCGGCTGAAAATTTTGTTTCCGCATTTAGTTATTTAAGCATTTAAATTTACGCTGCCGATCGGGCATTTGCAGGCGCGTTAAGTCTGAACGGGCATTCAAATCTATTCTGTTGCCTTTTTTAAACGTGCAAGCAACTCGTCATCGTTCATCAAATGAGCATTTTCTATGAGCTCAATGCCCATCTCTTCCGCACGTCTGCGGAACGGATCCATTTCCCTTCCTGAACCCATCTTGCCAAGATAGGTTGCTGCAATGATTTTTTTTGCATATATGCTTCCAAACCTGTCTGCAACCGTGTTAAGTTTGTATAATTCATTTGAATCCACTGCGCCGTTTTTACATGAAACAAACACCGGGATCACGCCGCGCATAAGCATAACATCAATCTCATTTTCGGTGTTTATGTCACAATAATCCGTTGATTCATCATAAAAATTCCATCGGCGGACAGAAGAACCGTGATTGCTCCAAACGATTGTTACACCGCTTGCCGCATCGTTATAGTATTGGTTCCCGTCATCGTCAAGTGCGGAATTCGCAAGCAACAGCATCTTGATTTCAAGCACACTTCCCGCTTTTGCAAGGCAGCGTTTAATCTGCGCGTTTTTATAGCGAAACGCAAGCAGTCCCGAGTCAACGCGGAGTTTTTCAATGATACCGCGCCTTCCGAGTTCTTCCGCCAATCGGCATACGCGGTTGAGCTTTTCCGTACAATTAGGGATGTGCTCCTCAGCATAGCGGAACGTCAAAAAAAAGTCCAACGGATCATCATCCTGCATTTTATAATGCGACAGCAGTTCGAGTGCATTCAGATTCATGTTCCACTGTGCAGGATCTGTTCTGCATAAATCCCACATTGAATTAACATCTCCGGCAAAATCATCGGAAAGAGACATTCGGTATGTTCCGTCACCCAGCACACTGTTGCTGTAGCGCAGTTTTCCTCCGTGCAGGACAATATCATCCACTATTGAAAGCTTTGGGTTTGTGTTGTTGAATACCTTATTATTGTTATCGCAGTCCTGAACCGCTCCTGTCCGAACATTATAGTGATGCAGCTCAATATGGCGTCCTCCGTTCTTTGCATATCTTTCTGCAACGATTCCGGCAGCAACAAGCAGAAGATCCTCTCCTCCGGTGAGGTCAATAGAAAAATCTCCGGGTTCCGACTCAATGATGCCGCATAAACCCGAAACGGCATTTGTCAGGTTATTTCTGTCAACGGGCACGCAGCTTATCTCGATATCAAGGCCATGTGCCGCTGCAACCCGTTTCAAGATGCGTCCGTGTTCGCTCATATCACTGCTGCCGCCCGCAAGAATAACCTTATTCGGGCGCATCGACAGACAGCTTATTATATTTTCTACCGGGGTTCTGTCAAAAAATTCAATAACGGTCATTCCGAATACTTTGTCCTCCGTGAATTGCTTATACGGGTGTAAGCATTTATACATTTCATCAAGAAATTATGCCGCGCAGCCCTCCGCACAGAAACCTTTCTTCAGATACTGCAAATCATGCCCACAGTGTTTTGCGAAAAAGTTCAATTCCGTATCCCCTTTTCGTAAAACTAACTCAAACCCGAATTATCCTTAGTATGACCGATTCAGCCTTAAAACTCACAGTGTGGCATCCTTAATCGGTATCGCTTCGTTCCCGTTTTCTGATGATAATGCGAATCGGGGTTGCCTTGATTTCAAATGATTTGCGAATGTAGTTTTCAAGATAGCGCCTGTATGAAAAATGCATGAGCTCCGGTTCATTCACAAAAATAATAAATGTCGGCGGCTTGATGCCGGCTTGGGTGGAATAATACACACGCAGACGTCTTCCTGCATTCACGGGCGGTTCATTCATCGTGACTGCCTCGCTGATTATGTCGTTCAGCTTGCCCGTTGATATGCGAGTGCAGTTCTGCTCATATGCAAACTCCGCAAGTTCCATAACTTTGTTGACGCGCTGTCCCGTTTTTGCAGATATGAACAACATCGGAACATAGCTCATGAACGCAAGATCAACAAGCATTTTCTTCTTGAATTTCTCGGCTGTATAGGTATCTTTTTCGATAAGATCCCACTTGTTGACAATGAGTACGGAAGCCTTTCCTTCCTCGTGTACATAGCCGGCAATGCGCACGTCCTGTTCGCTCAGTCCGCGTTCCGCATCAACAACAATGAGCGCAATATCACAGCGGCGAATGGCTGCAAGCGAGCGGATAACACTGTAACGCTCAACGGTTTCATCTTCAACAGAACGCTTGCGGCGTATGCCCGCAGTGTCTATCAAAGTGTACTCCTTATCGTTCCATGTAAACGGTGAATCGATTGCATCCCGCGTTGTGCCCGGAACGTTGCTGACGATCGTCCTTTCGTGTCCGAGAAGTGCATTTACAAGGCTGGATTTACCAACGTTCGGCCTGCCCACAATCGCAATGCTCGTGTTATCGTTTTCGCTTTCCTCTTCAATCTGCGGAAAGTACGAAACAATTTCGTCAAGCATATCGCCGAGACCCAATCCCTGTTCGGCGGAAATTGTTATCGGACTGCCTATACCGAGAGTATAGAAGTCATAAACAGCATCTTCGTATTTCGGATGATCAATTTTGTTTACGACCGTCACGATCGGTTTTTTGCTGCGGCGGAGCATATCCGCAACATCCTCATCCGCTGCTGTAAGCCCCGATTTGCCGTCAAGAAGGAAAACTATAACCTGCGCCGTTTCAATTGCAAGCTCTGCCTGCCGACGCATTTGTTTTGCAATTATATCCTCGCTTTCCGGCTCAATGCCGCCGGTATCAATAAGCGTGAACCTGTAATTCAGCCACTCCGCATCCGCGTAAATGCGGTCACGTGTCACGCCCGGAGTATCCTCAACTATCGCTATGCGTTTCCCCGCTATTTTGTTAAAAAGTGTGGATTTGCCGACATTCGGCCTTCCCACTATTGCCACCAAGGGTTTCATTATTTATGCGTTCCTTTCAATCAGGTTAATTATATCGTCAATAAAATCATAACCGTCGTCCGCGCTGACGCGCCAAATCGGTTTTTGCAAGGCAGCCGCAAGTTCGGCAGTGCACATTCCGTCAAGAAAAACAACATCGTTCTCTCTCAGCATCGTGTGCGGTATCAGCAAAGCTTCTCCGTTCAAACAGTCTTTGCATTGCTTAATTATATCTCCCGCCGTAACCAATCCCGTGACCGTGACGGTGTTGCCGAAAAAATCGTTAACAACAGGATGTACGTTAATTTTTATATTGTACAGCAGAAGTTTTTTGAAAAGCCTGCTCATGTGCGGTGCTATGGAAACCCCGCTCACGGAATCAAACTCACGCATTCGGGGCGCAGTCGGTAAATCTTCCAGTGCATTCATAAAGTCGTGTTCGAACCGTCTGAACAATCCAACGCCGTTTTCTATCTGTTCAAAATCACCGCATTCCTCAAACGTCGGAAGCTCCTGACCGGCCGCAAGGTACATCTCGTCCGATGCATATACAAAGTCCGAAAGCCCATGATTCTTTTTAAACTCATCGATAAGTTTGATGGCAGCGGATGCACTTTCCGCAGTTGTCGGCTGAATCTCGGCAAGCCCCTGCCTATGTGCAGTGAGTCCAACAGGAACCACAGCCACGGAACGGCATTCCGGGCGGAGGGCAAAAAGGTCATTCAATGTTTGCTTCAGCACATCCCCGTCATTGTAGCCGGGACAAAGCACAATCTGGCAGTTGAATGCAAGTCCTTCTTCGTGCAGACGCGTAAGCCGTGAAAGAATGTTTTCGGAATTTGGGCTCCGCATCATGCGTTTACGCACTGCGCCGTCCGTTGCATGAACGGAAACATAGAGCGGTGAAACGCGGCGGGCAATCATACGTTCAAACTCTCTGTCGCTGACATTTGTAAGCGTGACATAATTGCCCATTATCAGCGACAGTCGCCAGTCATCGTCCTTGAAATACAGCGTTTTTCTGTTGCCGCGAGGCATCTGATCGATAAAGCAGAATATGCAATGGTTTGCACACTGCCGTACCGGACTCATGAGACTTGTTTCAAAGTTCAGTCCGAGCGGCTCATATTCTTCCTTAGTGAGCGAAATTTTAAATTCTTTCTGCTGTTTGCCGCATTGAGCGCCGTCCGCACAAAGTGTTAATTCAATGCTTTCTTCGGCAGTGAGGCGTTCATAATCGATAATGTCAACAACCGGCAAATCGTTTATGCAGGTGAGATACATGCCGGCGCAGACACCCGCACAAGCCGCAGGAGAGCCCGGGTCAACTCCGATTATCTTATGTTTCATAGAAAGCATCCTCCCTGCCGACTCAATATCAATGCGCAGCCGCGCATTTGCGCTCAAAAAACCTCCGGATACCCCGTTTTGCAGAAAAAATACCCCTTATCGGAAGAATTCCACAGGCATTTTTTCCTCAAAAGCCTTATCCAAAGTTTCATTTGAATTATACCATATAAAGCAGTATTTAGCAAATATCGCAGCCGAATACCCCCGGAGCATATCATAATGCGCAGCCGCAGCGATATAAGTCTGTTTAATCTGCACTCGCGATCATATCGCTACACCTCGTATCTGAAATCTATCGGCTTATAGACTTCGTATGTGTAATAATCCTGCTTTTCCTGAGAAAGAACTTTTCCGTTGCTTTCGATAAGTGTGTATTTCTTTGCTGCACCGTTATCATCGAGCTCAAAGCGGTATCTTACCACATTATTGATTTTGTAGCCATCAAACCTACCGAAGCTCGCAACTCCACCGAACCCTTCTTCGAGCCTTCGCATAACAACATCAACATGATGACTGTCAATGTATTCGTACTCTTCCGAAGTGAACTCCGACCAAAAATGATTATTCAGAGGCTTAATCACAACATTACGGATATAATGGTATTCTTTTATATAACCGTTTTCACAAATAACAACAGAACCCGAATTATTGTTTGCATCGTGCATGTGATAATTCAACCCTATCTCAATTCCGTTTTCGCGCTTTATAAATTCGTATTCCCGAGGGATAAGCATACCGTTTTTTGCATCGTCCAAAAACGATGGAAATGCTTTTTGAAAGTCAGATACATCGAAGTTTGCGACTGTTATCTCCAGATCCAGATCACATTCTTCGCAGTTTTCGGCCGTAATTAATTTGCCGTTTTTATCAAACCCGTATCTGTATGTTGGAATCTTTGTTCTCGGCTTTGTTTTTAGCAGACGGCCTCTCGTCACGTTGCCGATAACCGTATCAAGAACACGACTGGGACAAAAATAGCCGCGCGGCAAGTAAACACTTCCCGAACCGTATTTTACTGCCGTCACATTCTCCTTTACAGACTTATAAGTCTCCCATCGATTCGGGTAGTTCTCGACAATCATAGAAGTCAGTCTTTCACGCCATTCGGCTGTTTTGTTGTCACTTAACATAGTTTTTCGCCCTTCACAGTCCATTTAAATGTTTCATTCATCATTTTCAGCTTCGCCGAACCGAACGCTGCTGCATGCCACCCGCAGTTTGTCGCCGGACGAAAACTCAATCAAAACTTCTATATAGTCGTCTTTAGATTTTAGTTTGCAAAATTTATATTCAGGTTTCATATTTTCAAACAGCCTTTGCACAAGATGCGATTTCTTTCCGTTTAATATGCTCAACGAAAAAACATACGGCGATGCACCCCAATACTCGCAGTTGGACATCTCCGTTCCGATCACGTCAACGCAGGTAATGCGGATTCTCTTGAGTTCAGCGTGTTCAAATGATTCGCTGCTGTCAAAATCGGGTGGTACGACAAACGGCCACTCCGGTTTGACCACTGTTTCAAGTCGATTATGTACACGATCAAACACAAAACTTTCGAAGCAGGCATCGTGCAGACTGATATTGTTCACTTCATGGATATTTCCGTTGTTTATTACCATAGTACTCCTCAAAAATACAAAAACACACAGCTCGGGCACACATCAACACGCACGACTCGTATCCGGCGTTTGTCAGTCCGCAGCTTGTTTATTGATTGACCGAGGCCGTTTCTTCTTACTGCCCGTGAGTTTAAGTATATTTTATAGCACAGCTGCCGCTGCTGTCAATGAGTTTTGCAGCATTTTTCGCAAGCGTAGTGTCCCGGGCATCAAATCATACAGTCCCAGTTCTTTCATCAACGTGCATATCCCGCATTTTCTGCAGCATCCTCGCAGTTAGTGTATGCTAACTCGGTTGCTTTAAAAAAAGCATTGTCGCAGAGTTCCTTTTTCAAAGCAAACGCTGATTTCAGGATGCTTTCCGACAAGCATAGTTACTCAGCTCTTTAAGTATACAAAGCACGGCTTGTCCGGTTCTACCTTAAAGCTGTTCTTTGTGTACTCTGTCACGCATGTTACAACATATATAGCTTCGACTTGTCAAGAGCGATTGAGCCTGCTTTCAAGATTTCATCCTGTCGAGCACCTTCTCGGGCACATGTTCGAGAAGGTGCAGCGAGCGAAAAAGAGGAAAAATATATTTAAAACGGGCTTTGAAATATATCTTTCTTTTTGTGTCGAAAACGGGCTGTTTTCGGCTTCGTGTCATCTTTCAAGGCCTGAAAACGGTGCAAAAGTGTAAAATCGGGTTGGATTTGGTGCGTTTTGAGCTCAAAACCGCAAAAAGCGCCAAAAGCATAGGACGAGCATCATATGCGGAAGCGAAAAAAAGTGCGGAACGGA